>Ga0208015_1000196_pt1 | contig 40017 bp, 53 predicted proteins | sample 26BtaG_FD_184101 | JGI IMG/M metagenome (GOLD analysis project Ga0208015, IMG submission 184101) | Marine viral communities from Cariaco Basin, Caribbean Sea - 26B_WHOI_OMZ_CsCl (SPAdes) (version 2) | ecosystem: Environmental > Aquatic > Marine > Oceanic | place: Caribbean Sea: Cariaco Basin... | reverse complement strand
TTCTCTTTTGGAATCAAAACCCTAACTTTGGGTTGCTTGGCTAGTTTTTTCTTCATTCTTTCTGCCTTGCTTCCAACAGCTACACGTTCATCTACAACACCAGGACCAGTAACTGATGGTTCTTTTAGGCGAGAGGGTTCATCTCCGTCTCCTTCGCCACTGGTCTCGTCATCTTCATCTGTGTCACTTTCTTCTTCATCTGTATCACCTTCTCCTGGCTCTAACGGCATTTCTTTACTGGGTGCCTTCGGTTCTTCCTCTGGTTCGTTTGAAGCCAATTTGGCTTCAATGGCCTCAATGAGTTGAGAACGTGTTTCTAATTCTTCCGCACCTTCAACTTTCTTTTCTACTGCCAATTTTCTTAAACCGGCAAGTTTCATTTTGTTTAAATTCATAAATCGTTATGAGGGCTGATTTTACTCAGCCCTCATCAATTAGCTTAGGATGAAACGGCGTGCTCTAAACGAAGCAAAAAGCTTTCGTTCAAAATCTTGGCGACATGGGTTGCCTTCCAGCCAGAGGTTTGACGTTGATCCAGGGGATCCGCGCTACCGGCTGAACCAAGGGGCTTTACAATGTTTTTAACTGCTTCGCCTGAAATTCTGCTAATCCCGTAGGCTTCGGTACCCAAAATTAGCGTACCGTAAACATCGATACTCCCTGAACCAGCACTTGAGAACACTGAAGCGTTAGTTGTTTCAACAAAGCGAACTTCATCCAAGGTTCCGACCTCGCCTTCCATTGCTTTCTTTTGTCCGTATTCTTCAACCCTGATAAATCCTGGAATATTCTTCAAATCGTAGGTTGTTCCGGGATGGACAATGCCGATATAGCAAGCGGAAAGGGGACTGGTATTAAATCCAGTGCTGGGATCAACTTGAGAAGTGATTCTGCGAGCGTTGTTGGTTTTAAGGGTCCTTACTGCTTCTTGAATTTCTGCTTTGGTGATTTTCATTGCGGAAGTAACCTCATCTCGGGCAGTGGCACTCCCAGCATACTGAATCGTAGTTCCTGCCCTCAAGATATTTCTGGTCAACTGATCAATAGTATCGCCATACTGGATGCCAAGCAATTCGGCAGTTTCAGTTAAAACTGGATCAAGGGTGGTGAATAATAATTTGTCAGTCAAAGTTACATAGTCGCCATACTGTAAAACAGTAGCATTGACATTAGTAATAGCTAACTGACTACCAGATGGAGTAACGCCTTCAGTTAAGGCCGTAGTAGCCGCTGTTAGAAGCGTGTATCTGCGAAACCTTATATCATCAGTGTTATTCCGAGGAATATCCCTTACCTGTGCCCATCTGGTGTGGACAAACAGGGGGACTGCTTTCATGAGGAGGCGCCGGTCATAAAAATAATTTACGGCTTGCGTCACCTCACCAGTAGTTGTATTGGCCATGTTTGGAGTGATTTAATTTTATAAATTAAGGTTTGAACTGGCCTGTTTTGGCTTTAAAAGCGAGATCTTCTACCTGTTTATCGGACATCTTTCTAACATCCGGAATCTTGCCGACGGACTTGCCTCTACGACTATGTCCGCCTATAGCTTTTCCCTCAGCTTCTTCGTCTGCTTGCTTTCGCTTTTCCTGAAGCTTCATCTCTTTAGCGGCCAACCCCAAAAAGATAAACTCTATTGCGACATTCTTGTAAGCACCCATATACTTACGAATCTGCTTTTCCATCTTTTTGGCTGCATCACCATATTTCTCAAATACGGCTTGCAATTCAGTTTCATCTGCCTGGGCTCTCACCTGATTAAGAACTGGTTCTGTCGCTTTTCTAACCTCCTCCTGAATCGTTTTCCCCGCCTCTGGTTCAAGTTCATAGTCTTGGTCTCCAGATTTGTCTTTTTCCAGCTTTTCTATCTTCTTTTGCTTGCGATCAATAATATGATCCTTTGCACTTTTCCTTAGTGGCGGTTCGTCGTCATCTGAAGAAGGTTCAGGCGTTGGTGGTTCTTTTTTAGATGAGTCGTCTTTTTCAGACTTTTCATCTTCGCCCTCATCACCTTCGGGCGATTTCGTCTCGAGCTCCTCTTCGCCTTTTTCCTCTGCGTCGAGGTTCTCGGATTCCGTATTTGGATCTGGCATATTTCTTTACGCATCGCTCACTCCAGGGTTGCCGATACCCGTTTTTGCGATGGATTATTCTCTCCAGTGCTCGACACTGGGCTAATAAAAAAGTCCTCAACAGAAGACTAATTTATTTCCTATATGCAATCATTTCTGGTTATAGGGAACAAATTAGTCCCCTATCGTTTCTGAAATCGTTTCTGATTATTTACTTTTCGTAAGGATCAAATTCTTTAGGAACAATTTGACCGCTCTGCAAACCTTCTATTAGTTGCGATGGAAGCTCTATCATGTTTTTCCTGTCTTGCCAAATCTTTTGCCAAAATTCTATTGTCTCGCCTTTTCCTAGTGGTGTTTCCCCGTGTAATATACTTTCAGCCACAGTTACTCTGTCTTCAAGCCCCTTAACAATGATTTTCCATCCCTCGTGCTCCTGAACCTCTGTAAGATATGCGACCGTGGCATCAATCTCTTTTTGGGTGGGAATTTTGTTTTTTGGATTTTCCATTATTTATTATTGCAGATATTAAAATTTTATCAAACCTCTTCCGGAGCGGTCTGCCCACCAATCTCAGTCATAGCGGGAGATGGAGTTCCAGCCTGTTGCGCAACTTGCTGACCAGCACCTTCTCCTGGCACTCCCACTGGGGAAAAACCAGGACTTTGGGGTTCCAAAGGAGATGGATAAAAATCTGGTCTTTCGCGTTTCTTCATCATCATAAACTTATGAGCTTCTATGTGAGCTAATTTAGCCGAGGTATCGGCGGCCTTGTTGTGAACTTCAATATGAACAATATCGTCATCTAGGGGATGAATTTTGGGTAATTTGTTTTCATCAATCTTTCTGTTCTCGGATTCTGATCTCATTTCATCCAGCGTAGGCGGGAACATTAACTTCATTTCTTGGGTAGTCACTCCAGAAATTCTTGCTAATTTGCGGTTGATATATCTTTTGCCAGTGCTCGGGTCTTGAGCCACAATTTGAGCCACAGTAGAGAATTCTAAAAACTTTCTCCGCCTTTCGGCTTCTGCGATAAAGTCACTTTCAACAATAATATCAGGATCGGCTTCTGTAATTAGATTCTCGCGTGTGAGAGGTCTCCAATCATCCGCCAACGGCCCCTGAATCCTGATAATCTTTTCGTCAATTTCCTCTAAAAAGTGTTCTTTATAAAGATGATACCATCTACGCCAAAACTTCCTTTCGGACCAACCAAAAATTCTCGCTGCCATAGAGTGCCTGGCGCTTTTCCCGGCTACGATCAATTCGCTTTCGCCTAATGTTCTTTGTTTGCGTGGCTGCACTCCTTGGGCTACTTCAGGTGCAGCCACAGACTTTTCGGCGGCGGTATTAAGAATTTCTAAAATTAAATTAACTTGCTGATGAAATAAGGATTTCTGAATTGGGGCTACTGCATCGCCCACTGCCCCCTTCCCCTTGACCGGAATGAATTTATTAAAAGCAAAGTTTAAGTTGTTGGGATTTGGAATTCGGTTTTGATCATAAAGATATTGCGGGTATAAATCGGCTTGGGCCGACTCCATGCCCAGATTTATCATAATTGCTCTGGCTCTCTGCTTGTCCTCAATTAAATCTGGAATCGAAACTCCGTCAAAGTCATGAGCTATCGGGAAAAGGGATCTTTCAATAACTGGCCATTTTTGGGGGTCATAAGGATTCTTGAGTGGTTGAAATCTAATCATTGTCTTCCTTCCTTCGGCCCAAGTAGTAATATGCATCTCGCCATCAATCAATGTGAACCACTCTAAAAGCTGATAGCGATAATTCTCTGTGATTGACTCCTCTTTGTATTTTACATCTTCACGACCTTGGGCCTCCCTGTGCGCTTCGTCAGCTTTATCCTTAAGACTGTTAATTTCCTTGCCCTTTTTTAGATCATCAATATTAAAATATGCTGGATTGGCTTTCAATTCCGCCTTTGTGAGGCCGATTTCCCTCCCCCAAAATCTAGCCCTCCCGCGACCCTTGTAATTGCCGTTAATTGATGAAGCATCTGGGTCTCTAATCAAAGTCATTGGATCCATGATTTCTGGAATCGGCACCATTCTTTTTCTATCAAATTCGTAAAAGAGACAGTAGCCCTTGCCAAAAAACCCTGTGTCCCAATCCCAGTCATAATCAAGCTCGTCTTTTGCCATTTCAACATAGTCATTCTCTGCTAAGGCGGTTAGATTTTCAGCCGCTGGAGCATCTCCTTCTTCCTTGCCTTTCATTTTTACTAAAAGCCTATCAGTATAAAGGGCTGAAAATACTGTCTGAAAAACACTAAAAAGTAGGGGGTCGCCTACTTTTTTCTTATCGCGTCTTTGATTGTTATATAACTTAAGTCGTTTTAGGGATTCTTTGCGTCTTTCTTCTGTATATGAAAAAGAAAGCAGATATTCCACATCAACTTGTTTCTGAATTGTATCCTGCCTGTCGTCGCTAATGGGGGGTTTCCTTAATCCACCCTCCTCTTTGCTCTTTTCTTCATTTCTAGTCTCTTCTTCGTGATCCTTGTTGGAATCACGTTCTGACATTAGTATTTTTTAGATTTCTTTATGGAATTAAATCTTTTAAAAAATTCCTGACTTTGCAGATAAAAGGATGTCCTAAATTTATTGAACCATTTGGTTTTCTGATTATTCCAACATTGCTATCAAGCCAAGAATGGAATTGGCCCGGCGTAGTTCTCAAGATCTTATAAATTCTAACTTTCTTTTTCATTTCTTTAAAACTTTCTTATATCTCTTCAATTCGCCGCCAACAGAATCACCTTTTCCACCGCCCGGGGGGATACAAATGTGCATATAATGTTCTTTGTCTATTCGTTTAGTTCTTATTTTCCCGCCGGCTTTGCGACAGTTGTCGAATGCTTTAGGCATACTTTTTCTTGTGAGGGTTATCAGCTACCCCCAACTCTTTTATTTCAAATCTGCCATAAAGTTCACCTGATCTGCCTTCCCTAATTTCTTTTTGGGTAACTTTCATTTTCAAAGTATAGTCCTTGCCAACCTCCCATTTTTTTAATTCTGGCAGATCAATTTCTGAAAATTCAATAGAGGGGTAGATTAGCTCCAGAGAGGCCGGACCATCTAACATTCCCTCATTTAGAGGCTTTACTTTTTTTAGTTTTGACATGTTTTTTTTCAAGAATGGTGATGATTGCTTGGGCAGATGTCAACATCATTCTTGTTATGTTCACTAATTGTTTTTGAGAGTATTTGTTTTTTAGAAACCGGCGGAGACCATGAGGAGCAATTTTCCAATACTGCTGATAAAACTTATTATTGAATAATAGCAAATACTGGAAATAACTGTCAAGTTTCTGAATTAAGATAGGACAGCCTTTGTAGGTATCTTCTTTAAGAATTGTTAGGGGTTTTAGTTTTTTCATTTAAATAAGGAGAATTAATTGTCTTCTTAATCTTATCTTGTTGCAGATTCCATAGCTTTTCTGCCATCTTTTCTCTTTCTTTAAGTTCTTTGTTGCTTACTGGATCAAAAATTATCTTTGGAGGTAAATCATTAAGAATATAATCCATTATTTCGCAATATGTTTTGATGAATAAATTTTTAGGTCTTTTTATTTTTTGCATATTCTACTTTAGTGCCAGCTTTTAATTTTCTTGCGGCCAATTCGTCTGGAGAATAAACTCTACTATCCTCAATTTCTTCTTTCCTTAAAGTTAAATTAACTCCCAATGAAGCCTTTGGATATGGCTTTTTAAAGCCGTGCAATTCAAACCATTCATTATGCTCTTTGGTGTATTCTTTATAAACAAAACGGCTGGATTTAAAGACAGCTTTGGCATTTTCAACCTTTTCTGGTAAATACTCATAATAACCGATCCCCCCTGCTATTTTTTTAGGATCGGTGGATTTCTTTTCTGCGATTTTTAATTCTTCAAGAGTGCTTGTTTTCTCGAGAACAAAGATTGCGATTTTTTTTAAGATGTTCTTCATGCTCATATTGGTTAAGACTTATAACATTGCTCTTATTTGCCCTCTAATTCTTTGTTTAGCCATTTTAATATAGTCTTTATTCAGCTCAATTCCACAATAGTTTCTACCTAATCTTTTGGCTACTACGGCAACTGTGCCAGAGCCAATAAAAGGGTCAAGGCAAATTCCAGCTTCCCAGCCAGCGTTGCAACCACAGTCAGTCCAGCCGATAGTTTTATATTGAACGGTTAAACTTACTTTTTTGGTATTGGCTTGGAAGCCAATTTCTCCTCTTAGTTTCTTAGACTTATCTGTATCTTCTGTCCAAGTGCCAAGATTCTCTGCATATTCCTCTGTTGGTTTTGTTATTCTCACCCTCGCCTTCCCACACTTTTTACAAATCTCTTTAGGACAAGAACTCAATATCATTGGCTCAATTAGCTTTTCTGGAAAGGTGGCAAAATGCTCACCGAAATCTCTCATTGGAAAAGGTTGAGTCGGGATTTGCCAGAGGTCGCCGGGGTTTTTGCCTGCTTTATCAGGTCTCATATTTCTACTTCTTTTAAAAGATTCTGCCTGAATTTTCTTAGGATAATTTTTTTTCTCTTTTTCGCTTACTTGAAATTGCGGTTGCCCTTGTTTTTTTTCGGCATCTCTAACTCGGTAATTAAAATAATCTCCACCCCACCTATTCATTGGTTCTGCATATGGCTTCCTCACCGCATCCAAGTCAAACCAATACTTCTTTTTCTTCACCAGCATAAATACTGGTTCATACTTGTTAGCAAATCTATCCTTCACGCTTGAAGGCATAGCGTTGGGTTTTGACCAAATGATTGAGTTGCGGAGTATCCAACCCTGCTCGTCTATCATTTTAAGGATTAGGCGGTAGTTTTGGAGCAACAAACATTTTTGAAAACCCTTGGTTGGCTTCTTTTTAACCGTCCCGACATTAGTTGCTTGTTTAATCCCCGGCCTCTTGTCTGCTCCTGCTCCTGTTCCATAACAATCACCATGATTTAGAAAGAGAACTCCGGTAGATTTCAAAACTCGTTTCAGCTCTTTCATTACTGCTAACATTTTTCCCAGATATTCTTCTAAAGTAGGTTCTAATCCTATTTGTCCCCCTACACCATAATCCCTCAAGCCCCAATATGGAGGCGAGGTTATAATTGTGTCAAAAACATCATTTGGCAGTTGCTTTAAAGCTTGAAAGGTATCACCCTGAATTATCTGGTTTTTGAACTTCATTTTTTGGTTTCCGATAATAATCTTTTTTCCCCAAAATCCTGTTCCTTTTCTCCCCAAGCAACTTTGTCAATTCACCCCTTGGGGTTTCGGAGAAGCATTTGGTATGGATGTAAGCGATAAAATCTATCCGGGGCTGGCCCTTCAGAATCGGCTGGTTACACACCGGACAGTTCCTTTCTTTGGTCATAGATATTGGGTTAGGGATTTATAAACAAACCAGTTGATAGGCCAGGAAAGCAAAGCTATCCCAAGATACCACTTCCACCAAGGGCTTGAAATAATCCAAGCTGTCAGGGCTCCCAAGGTCAAAAACCAAGCTGGGCTGAAAAGGATTATCTTTAACATTGTTTCTCCTTCTTTCATATCTCTTGAATTATAATCCTTTCTCTCCCTTCGACCAAACAATGCCAACCCCCATCTCCACCAAATCCTTAAACAATTCCTCACTTTCAACCTGCAAGGTTAACACTGCTATATCTGGGTCTTTGCCCTTATAGCTTCTATCAATCTTTCTGGCCAACCACCAGATTCCAAAAGATTGGTCAACCATTCCTGGCTTTCCATTCTCGCACACAAGCCACCAATCTTCTTTCCTGAACGGGATTTCCACAATGAGCTTATTCTTTTTGAATTGATGTGAGGTCATAATTTTTCTAAGGCTTTTAAAATATCGGTTTTCTTTATAAAAACCTTATCTTCTACGCCTTCAAAGCCACAATAACCAACAACCCTATCAACCACCCTCTTAAACTCTTGTTTTTGGGCGGAGAGGGCTTTAGATAGCTCCAATAAATTATCTGGTATCACTCCACATATGCTACAGGGCTTATTATGAAATTCTTTCAATATGTGCCAAATCGGTGTATCCCTCTTAAACTCCTCAATTATTTTTTCATTACTCATATTTATCATTTACTTCCCTCTAAAAGTTAGTTTGTAATATCACTTCCCCGATTCAACCTATCAAACTCAATATCATTCCTTTTATTGCTTGAAAATTAAGCTCAATAAACCTTTTAAAGCATTTTTGATGAGCGGGTTGAGCCACCTTGTTAAGAGAATCAGGTTCTTCTGGGTCATCAAGCCAAGCTATTAAAGTATAATCTGTTCTAAACTTTTCGTTAGACATATCTTTTTCACAGAAAATACATTTGATTTCTTCTTTCTCCATACCCCCAAAAGTTAATTTGTTATTTCCACCCCCTCTCTTGGCTGGATGAAAGCAGGAAGAATAAATCTTGCTGGGACTTCCTGCTTTCTAACGACACCAGCTTGCCGCAGCAATAATTCCCAGCCAAGAAGGGAAGTGGCTATTTATGCTTCCTTTTCAGCTCCCTAATCCTTTTCACCAGCTTCCCATAGAATCGTGGCTCTGTGTAATCGTCCAGCTCGTCTAAGAGTGCTTTTAGGGCTTGGTTGACGGCTCCCATTCTAACAGCTCGGATAAAACGCTTTAATCTCTCTGTCGGCACTTCACCATACTTGTCTTTCATATCATCATAAAGAAGTTTTGCGTTGGGAAACATCTTGTCAAAACTAATTTCCCACACTTCTTTTTGGTCTGTTGAAAATTCAATTTTGGATTCCCATTTTTCCCTTTTTTGAATTATATCTATTATTCTTTGAGCAAAATCTTGAAAAGAAATATGGTCAGTCATTTCCATTTCTACCAAAACATTAACTACTTTATCCAAAAGAGTTTTCTCCTCTCTAAGAAAACCTTTCAAATCTTTTTTTAAATCTTTAATGGGTTTCATTTTATTTCTTTACTCTTTTCAACACAACCTACGATAAATCCCGCCATAAAAGTAGTTACAGAGTGACCGTCTAAACTTAAATTTAAGTTACTCAAAGGAAATTCCTCTGAAAGTTCTAAATACAGCTTCCGCGGGATATTTAATTTCTTTTCAACCAGCTTAGCATTGTGCAAAACATTCTTATAGGTAAAACCACCTCCTATAAGTTCTTTCTTTAAGAATTTTTTAGTCCATTTTTTCATTCTTCTAAAGCTCTGCCATAATAATAAAGAGCATTTTTACACCCGCATTCAGGGCATTCTGTGTGCTTAAAGAATTGTTTAGTTGTTGTTCCTTTAGGAATCTTCATATTATCTACAAGAGAAAAACCATAATCACAATTCCTACACCTCACTTGTGCCCAATAGAATTCTTCTTTTTCTTTTTCATTTTTCTGCTTAGTCAAATACTTTTTAATCCTTTTGGCAGAATCCTTCTCTTTGCACTTTTCGTGCCAATAATGAATTCCATTATACGCCCAACTTCCCTTTTCAATTTCTTTCTTGCATCCCCAGCATTTTTGTCCTTTTCTTAGTTTTGGCATCATCTCAAGTTTTTGAGCCATAATACTCTGTAATTTTCTTAACCATTTGCTTCATCTCCTCGTCAGAAATCAGGAAGTCATCCCAACCCCCAAGCCTGTAAGGACAGAAAATGAGAGTGAAAGCCTTTCTAATTCTTGTCCACAAAGGCACATAATGCTGGGAATAGGTAAGATTCCAACACTCACTTAGAAACTCCTTATCCTGCCAAAGAGTCAAGAATCTGTGGTCTTTGCAATCGCATTGGATAATGATTTCTATTTCTTTACTCTTGTTTTTCTTTAAGTCTTTGGGAGTCATTTCTGTAAAGTTATGCATTCACAATTTGGACATCTAAGTGAAACCAAAGGCACTTGCTTTCCACACCGTATCATCACGTCAATTCCACCCTTATACATTCCAGTGGGTTTTTCACAATTAGAACAATACATTTCAATAAAATAATATCCATCCAGTTTCCTTTCTGAAAACTCTGGGTCAATTATTATTTCTTTTTTTGTTTGTTTTTTCATTTTGTCTTCTTAATTTTTTTCCATTTTACTGGCTTGAATCCCATTCCGTGAACAACACAAAACGTAGAAGCACTATTTAAATTATCTTCAAAATTCTCTAAATACTTCCCAGTGATTTCTTCTGTCTCATTTTCGTATTCATAAATTATTCTAATGAGTTTTCTTTGTTTTTTCATATTAGTCCCTTCTCTTTTAAATAGGCAAGCATTTTACCCATAGATTCTGCGAGGTTTTTATTGGCTTGATAATGAAAATCTTTAAAGAAAAACTCCTCTGGGACTTGACTTGGATTCATATACCACCTATCATCTCCCTTTTCTATGCTAAACCAATAAGGAGGCAACATCTCCCCCAACTCGCCAGAGAGGAAAGCGGAGTAACTTTTATCTTTATACCAACTTCCTTTTTTCCAAAGTTCAAACATACCATCACCAAGGTCAACCCAAACATATTCACTATCCTGCTTCACCCCAAGCTCTTTCAATCTCTTGGATAATTTTAGACTTGTTACTAAGTTTTTGTTCATTTTTCTAAATCCTTTAATTATTTTCTCTGTGCAGAGTGTAGGACTCGAACCTACGCTTTTGGGACTCAAACCAGATTTCAAACTGGAACCCAACTGCTTACCGCATACAGAGTTTCGGTTGCGTCCAACCTCTCTCTGTAATTTACATAACTCTGCTTATTATTCCCTCCAGGCAGGTGGTTTTCATTGAATTTTTACCTGCCTGGAGGGAATAATACCTTTATTTCTTTTTGTTAAGGGCCAACCACAATTCGGCGACTGCTAATTTATGGGTTTTGGCTCTTGCCATTTCAAGATTTGGATAATTCACCACAGCCTTATAATTTCTATTCTTTTCGCTTCCATCTCCCTCTTCCCACAACTCAAAGCCTCCCCATTTTTTGACAATCTCATCTATCATCTCGGAAAGAGTGGGAAAAATTACTTGATGAGTTTTCTCATCTGCCTCCCTTAGGGGAAATCCTGCCCTGAATAACTTTAAAAGCAGACGTTGCTCTGATTTAGTTATTTTAGAAGAAGCCATCTTTAATAATTTATTTGGATATTTCTTATTTTTTATAATTTTTTAATTACTCATAGGGGTCAAGATCTGTGGCTGTCTTGATGCTTGGCTGTGAAGGTTTTTGGCGAGGCAGGGACTCAAAGACTGTTTCTCTAACCAGAATACGGCCCAAGTTCTCAATCATGTGATCGTCCTTGTCTTCGGGTTTCTCCTTGGGATCTTTTCTTTCTGCGGCCTTTCCGCGCCATTCATCCCATTGGTGATGTTCAAATTCGTAAATCGTTCTCTTGCAGGTCTCAAGAACATAAAGTTCTGGGGCGACAATAATTTCTTTGCCTCTGACTTCATAATCTAAGGCGTCTTTGATTCTTCTATTGGCCCTGCGACGGCTTTTAGTGGCTTTCTCATACTCAAGGCCAAGGTCATCTAATTTGCTTGCCAGGGTGGTTTCTGGATGGTGTTGGTCTTCGTCAAAGGCCGAAGGATCGGCTATTCTGGCAACTATTCGGTAATTGTCTGCCTTGGCTTTGATTCTGGTGGCTAAGTCGCCGGTTCTAAGGCTTTTATAAAGCTCGTCAATAACAAACTTTGTTCCATCCTTATCTGTGGCTACCCAAAGAACAGCATCGGGATTTCTGGGGTGAGGGTCTAGGGCTTCTTCTACCACGTAGTCTTTTTTCGTAATTGCGAATGGCCTTATAACATGAATCTTTTTGTTGAATCTCTTGAAGATGAGTCCTACTAAATGATGAAATTTGCCATAGATTCGGGCTTGTTTATCTTCTTCGTCATATTCGGAGATCATTCGTTCTATGTTTCTGTGTGTGAGACGGCCACGAATTCCATGTTGGCTGCAATTTATCTCAACATCGGTTTGAATATAGTCTCGTTGGTCTTTCTTTGTACCTTTGTAGGCAAGAATATGGTCATACATCCAGGCACTTCCCATCAAAGGAGTAGCAGTGATAAAAATAATTCCGCCAGCTCTCATTCTGGCTACGGTAGCTTTGAAGATAGCAAGGGGCGGAGGCTCATCAAACCAAGCATAACCCAAGGTGGCTGATTCAAATTCTTTTCTGTCCTGCTCGTAAGTCATTAGTTCAAACTTGAATCCTGTGTCAGTCCGCCAGTTATATTCGTAGTTCTTGCCAGCTTTTTTTGTTTGATAACGATCCGGGGGAAACCACTTTTTCAATTCTGGAACAATGGTCTGGGTAACAGTGGTTGGGTCCGAAATCACTCTTCCTCTTTTTGGATAAGGAAATTCCTGAAAAAGAGGCATTTTAACTGCTTTGCGATGACCTTTTTGAAGATACCCGTGTTCCTCATATTTCCAATCAAATTCTTGTTCAGCAAACCAGGGATTGCCTGACTGCCCCCAGAAAATATGAGCAAGAATATTAGCCCCGGCGGCTGTCTTGCCCACTCCATTTGCCGCGGAAAGAAGGCAAACAAAAACTTTGTTGCTCCCAACCAGTTCAATGAACTGTTGGACTTTTCCATTGGGAACAAAATACTTATGCGGATTTTGCTTTCTCCTCACCACTAGACTTCTTGCCAAGCTTCTTTCGTACTCTTTTAGTTCCTTCTGACTTAATCCGGCCAAGTTCTTCCTCAATGTCTTTGTCGTCGATTTCGTCATTTTCGTCTATGAGTTTAATTTTTTGAGGAGCTAATCTCCCCTTAACTCTATTATATTCTCTAATAGCCGCAACCTTAGAAGACAAATCTGCATATTGTAAAATAACCTGTCCTAATTCCCTATCAACAACTTCTTCTGAAATGTAAATATTAAGCAATTCTCGGATTCTGGCTAAAATGTTGGGTTTTGTTAGTAATCTATGAGCCTCAACTCTTATTGTCTTGTAAGTCTTTTTCGGCTTAAATGCCTTAATATATGCCTGCGTCCCATTGCCAAAACAATCTTTGTCTTGAGCAAATATTTGACAAAAAAGTTCTTGTTTCGCTGTAAGATTTCCTTCAATTTTTTTTCCCATTTTTATCCTTCAAATATAAAAAGTTATTTTTCTATCACACTTTTTACATTCCCCAGAATAGTGCTTGTTTATTGGATCAGCACTGCCCTCTTTTTTAATTTCATAATTGTGTGAACAAAATAACTGCTTTATTTTTTTGATTATTTTTTTCATTATCCTTGTTTTTCTAATATGAAAACAATAGAGTTGCCGGAGGATGTGGCACTAACAATAATCCAACCGCCTACCAAAAGATTAACTAACTCACTCGATCCTAATTCCTTCGGGGTTTCCATATCTACCTCTCCATCGCCCGCGGGTGGGCAATAAATAAAAATTTTATATTGATTCATTTTTTTACCAAGTTACTTTTGATAATTCTCTACAATTACGACACATATACTTTGAAGTCCCTTTTAAGCCAGAGTGGAGGTTCCATTTATGAATTCCGAATTTACATTTCAGTTTTGCGATTAGCCTTGCGATATCCCCAGGAATCATTCTTATTCTAGTCAAAATGCTGGTTTTTGGCTTATACTCTTTATAAATAACTTTCTTCTTCTTGTGCCTCTGAATGTTCTTCGTCTTGAGATAATGGCGCCGGCGATTACGATCTTTCGAGGATCTCTTTGCAACTCTTCTTCTATTTCTTAGCTCTCTTTCCTTTTCCATTAAAATTGAGGCAGGAGATTAGCCTGCGTGACTACGATCTTGTGTTTTATCATTAGCAATCTTAATTCTGTCGTAAATGCCTTAGTTTTTTCCGCCATTTGTTGGGGTGAGAAAGCACCCTTCGGAAAAGAAAAAGTAGAATTGGAGTTGAGTAAAAATCCAGACTGTTGGGGATTTGCTATTTCCACCGATTTTTCCTGTTCTTGGTTTCCTTTCCCTATTTTATTTTCCAACTTTTTTACTTGTTCCACTACTATATCAATTTTCTTGCCATAACTCTCTATAACTTTCCACATCTCTTGTTGAAATTTTTCTTGCTCAGTCATTTTGTTGAGGTTCCTCAATGATGACCGAAACAACCCTGCCACCGAGGCGACCTGCTATTTTCATTATTAGTTTTATAGCACTTGCATGAAGTCCTTTTTTGCCAATCACTCCCCCCATATCTTCTTTGGCGACCCAAACTCGCAAAAGAACTCCCCTATCATCAATAGATTTTTGAATCGCTACCTTGTCGGGATTTTTTACGATTGCTTTTACAATCGCTTCTAAAAGTTTTTGTTCTTCCACAGATGTTTCGGCACTAACTAAGCCGACCTTTGGTTTTGTTATTTTTTAATTCTAATCTGATAAAAGTAAAATCACCGTCGCTTGCTTTGGTGACTTTAAATTCTTTTTTGAGGCATTCAAAAACCCTTATTTCGTAGCCGTTGGGAATTGAAACCTTGTAGAGCCGAGTGATGAATATATCTTTATTTTTGATATTTGACATAATCAATTATTGTCATTTGACTCTTTAAAAGGACTTCTGGCCCATTCTCTATCGCAACCACCTTTTTCTTTTGGGCATTTCCAGATTTTTATAACCATTTCTTGGGCTTGATGGTGATCGCATTTTTCCTTGGGCTCGGCCAAGTATTTTTCTTTTAACCTGTTCCAGTTTGAGAAAGGTTCTTTGAACATTTCGCAGGCCTCTGCGAAATCTTGAGCTGGAAGCTTCTTATAAAACTGAACTGCGTAGTTAAGATTCCTTTCACCCCAGCCTTTGATATTAAGCTTCTTGAGGTCTGTTGCTACCGTTGAGATTACTTTTTCTCCATAAATTTCACTTCTTTTGAAGTTCTCATGGTTCTCTGCCAGCATTTTACCCAATTCCCAACCAGTTTGCAACTTTGCCTCATTGGCAACTTGGGTCAAGGTTATAACCGTAGCCTTTGCCTGTTCTAAAAAATACTGATACCATTCTTGGTTGATTAGTTTTGACATTTGTTTAGCTGGTTTGCGGGAAATCCTTGACATATATATATGATTATATTATAATCATTGTAAGCAGGTGCATGCCTGACAAATTGGCCAATTACCCGCTCTCTGAATAAGAGGGCGGTTCTATTTCTTTGGTTCGCTGGGAATTACAGTGGCACCGGGAATCACAATGAACCCACCTCCCTTTTTACAACATACATTTTTACTAAAAAGGGACTTGATAGGTGTAACGAAAGGTCCGGGTGGAACGAAAGATCCAAATGTGCCTTGTACAAAAACATCACAATTCCCCAAAAAAGCATTGTTTTCTACAATCACTCTTTCTGTTTTGATTCCGAAAAAATACTCTCTCTTTTTGGTTTGCTTCCAAACAATTACTTTTTTAGGAATTTCCTCAATAACACTGTATCCCACTGACAAATCTCTAAGGATTCCATCTTTGCTAATGTTTTCTTCAAGAATCTTAATGAAGGTTTTGTATTTTAACTTGAAACCAATAATTGATCTTGCTTCTTCGACCATCTTATTTCCTTAGTTTTGATAATACTTGCGAAATACTCTTTTTGGCAGTGACGATTTTCCACTTTAGTTCTCTACTAGTCCCTGAATTTACTGAATCGGCCACACACCGCTCTTCAAACTTTTCTAATTCTCTTAAAAGACTATTGAAATCAGTCTGCATCTTGGAAAGTTTCCATTTTAGATCCTTGTCCGGATCTTCTGTTCTTGGCTTGGCCACTTTTTTTACCAATGATACTAATTGCCAAAAGTCTATTGTGGCATAAACACGGGGATTCATTTCAGGACTCTCCGGGTCCCGAAAAACTAAAGCCCATTTATCTAGGTCAGCAAATCCTTGTCCTGCGTCTCTTTTGGACTGCCTAATCCATTCTTTTATTTTAATTGTTTCTTGGTTTTTGACTTCTATTAAAAAGGGAAAGGAACTGAAAATATCTCCTTTCCTTTTTCCATTGCCACTTCCAATCTCTCGGTAAGCCAGGAATCCTTCTTTTCTTAATTCTTTGGCAATATAGTTTTCAAAGTCTTTACCCTTTTGGTAATTTGTTTTTGATTCCATAGTTAATGAATGGGCTGTTAAGTTAAGAGGTCAAAACTCACTTCTTCATTTAACCCACCGATGTTTCGGGTCGCCCCAACCATTGGTCAATATGGCCATCTACAATTAGGAAATGGAGTAACCTCTTTGTAAATTAAGTTTTAGGCAGGCACCCCACTTATCATTTTTCTTTCTTATATTCGTCTCTATATTCCTCTGGAAGGGTACGCCCCATTACTTCCAATATCTTGCCTGCCCACATTTTGGCTTCTTGAAGTTTGGTTCTTACCAAACATAATTCTCTAACAACGGTCTTGGAAGCCGGGGCATCTTGATTTTCTCGAAGATGTTTTTCTGTGGTTTTAATACAGAAATCTATCTGTTTTCTTAACTCTTTGGTTTGCGATACTAACATGGTTTTTTGAATTATTGGCTTTACTCAACCTTTCTATAAAGATATATATATATATATATTATTTGTTGTTGTTGGTGCTGTGGAAAACTCGGTTTTTGAACTTACTTGAGCTGGGAAATAATTGTGGAAAAATAGGGGAGTAGAATGGGGAAAATTACTGTATATTACTGTATGCCTCGTCTATTCACAGAGTTTTCCACAACTTATCCACACCTTATTTTTTTAATTCTTCTAATCGTTTTTCGGTAGTCCGGCAGGCCAAAAACGCCTTTCTATCCTTCATATTCTCGTCAAATACCTTGAAATTAAACTCTCCTGTTAGTTTGCCAAACGCTATTACTATCCTATAACTAATTTTTTCTTTAGTTTCTTCTTCATAAGCCACTTGGTATCCTGAAGTTTGAAGCGCGCTTTCGGGATAAATTGGAACTTCTATAACTTCTCCAGTTGCCTTGTCTATCTTTTCATTAGTGCTTTTAAAGTCAACCAAAACTTTAACCTTAACATTAACGCCAGCAATAGTAGTTTCTTTCTCTTGCCTTATTGCGCCTTTTGCGATTCCGTCCAAAGTGCCACAATAGCCATATTTCCTACTATAAACGACTCTCTCTGAAGCAAGCCATTCAAAGTTATACTTTTTCTGAAACCTTAAAAATGCTTTAACGCCATTAAGCACTTTCTTATTCTCTGGCATTACTGGATTTTTACCCAAAATCCAATCCGAGATCCACTCATGAATTTCTGTCCCAATATCTTGTGCTTTTTTCTGAAACCAACGGTATTCTTTTTTAGCAAGAGCAATTAACTCATCTCTTTCGTTCTTTGTGTAAATTTTATTCGGTTTCCAATTCTTTTCTAAAAATAGCCCCATCTTTTTTATAGCCCAGCCCATTAAAGCGGCAGATTTATCAACAACGCCGGTAATCTTAGTCACTGACTTTAATCGCTCTCCTTTTTCATCCCAATACTTATGATTCTCATCGTCAAATCTAATTGTAACTGTGTTGTTATAAAGTTTAATTTCTTTTAGCATATTGTTTTATTTTTTACTCATAGCGTCTAATGCTTCAATCAAAACCTCTGCGTGCTTTTCAGTCATTCCCTTGAAACTATCAGGAGTGATACCTGTTCTTTTGCGTAAATTAGCAAGTTTCCGCTCATCAGTTTTGCCCTTTAAAAGAGATTTTAATTGTTTAACTTTTTCTCTTGCTTCGGCCTTTTCCTCTTTTTCTGTCGGAGGCTGAAAGGTTTTATCAACCCGCTGAATTTGTTTAAATTCTTCTTTACCATAAACATCAGAAGCAAAACCCAATTCAGAGGCGCATTTCTTTAAAGCATCAGTGGCCGCGGCCTTAAAATCATTACCAAGATCAAGACATTTTTCAGTATCTCTTTTGACTTTAATATCAGCTCGGCCATATTGTTCTTTGGTAATCATCACTTGGCCCTTAGAGTTTTTAATTGTTAATCGGCCTTTAACCACAATTTGTCTGGCTTCCATTGAGATTTTTTCCCAGTTAATCTCAAAATCCCACATCCAGCCAAAAGTATGATTAAGACATTTTTTCATATAAGTTCCAGTTACATATTCCCATTCGCCACCGCCCTTTCCTTTTCTTTTGTAAATATGGCTGGCTGGAGTTTTCTGCAAAATAAAAAGGAGCTGTCTTGTATTAAGAAAACTCCCACCTTTCATTAAAGCTCTTTTGGTTTTTTGAGCCGCTTTTGCTTTTACAATGGCTTTTGTTTTGCTACCCGCTTTTTTGTTCATAGTTATTTTAAATTATTATTTTTTAATAGTTTTTGGTAATAAACGACAATTCTCTAAAGATTTAATCATGCTATACCCTCCATTCCCGAATTTTTCTGTTATTTTTTTTTCCAACTTTTCCCTGACTTCAGGATTTGTTAATTGATAATACTTAAACTGAAGAAGGATTTGCCCCATTGGTGTTTTTTTTTCTTCATCTGTTAAGATTTTTCGCATTGTCAAGGATTAACTTTTTTAAAATTATCAACCAGATATTTGATACCCTGTGGAGAAATATCTTTCTTGTATTGTTCTTTAACAATAATACTAATGTCCCCGAAAGTCAAACCTTTCCCTCTTAATTTAAGGATTTTTCCCAATTCTCTGGTGGCAACCTTGTTTGGTTTGTGATCTCTTTTCATATAATTTAATTTTAATTATTTAAAAAACTTTGTCAAGGATTTTAAAATGTTTTATAAAATAAAATTAAAACCTCCCGAAAGCGGGTAGCTTAAACGGGAGGCTGTTTTCAATAATTACTCGCCTTCACTTTCCTCATCTTCTTCCTCTTCATCATCCTCCTCTTCCTTTTCGCCCTCGCTTTCTTCCCCTTCTTCTAGTTTCTCTTCTTTTTCATATTGGTCAAAAAGCTCATTGACTTTATCACTTACTCCTTCAAGAGCTTCGGTAACTTTGGTTTTTAATTCTTCTAAGGTCATAATTTTGTTTAGTTAAGAGTTTATAATGCCGACCTTATTGGGCTGGCTGACTTTCCCCAGCCGGCTTGTTTGGATTTTTCATTTTTCTAATTTCTGGAAGATTCACATTAAGAAACTTCGTAATTTCTCCAACACACAATCCTATAATAGTAACAACCAAAGGAGATAAATCAAGCAATCCCATGTTGGTTGTTATAAATTCCAAACCCATTATAGCAAGCATCCCTCCGGCCCGCCACAATAAAGAAATAAATCTATGTTTTAATTTTTCTTTAACTTCTTGGCTAATCATATTGATTTGGCCCAAAAACGGCTCTGAAGCACCGCCTATAAGCTCTAATAATAGTTTCTAAACGACCTTTAAGAATTTCCTATAACTTCCATTCTTGTAAGCGCTCCAATCTGTAATGCGGCCCATTTTAATTCTTTTTGCCATTACTGTCATTGCTTTTTTGGGATTATGCAACGCCTCCCATTTTGTTAAAAGTTTCATTTTCTTAATATACCAATAAGAGTTAGCTTGGATAATGCCATAATCCCAAGAGCCATCTGTGTTTTTGCCGATTGCTAATGGATTCCAACCGGATTCTGCCTGAATTACTGCCATCATAATGTCTGTATTTTCTCTATTCAAACCCTCTTTCTTGCAAATTTGCAAACAAGACCATTTTAAACTAATGATTTTCAAAGCCTCGCTGATTTCTTTTAGTATTCTTCTTGCTTCTCTAAAAGTCATTTTCCTGCCATGAAATTATAAATGGCAAGACCTATGCCAATCAAAGAACCAATAGCTCCGGCAACAAAACCAGCCCCCAGCGCCCTCCCCTTCCATTGATCTTGCTCACTTTTTATCTCTTTTAATTCCTCTTGGTTGTCGGCAATTACGCCATTCTGTTTGTCTAATCTATCTTTAACATCTGTAATATCAGACTTCAAAGCCTCAACGCCAGTTTTGACTGTGCCTTCCAATCTGCCAAGAGCTCGCATTATTTCGTCTTTATCTTCTAACATATTGGATTACTTTAAAGTTTTAATCATGGTTCCGATTCCGCCAGATACTCCTTTGATGCCTTCTATACTACTTCCAATTCCACCGGGAACCGTTTTCTTTTTTTCTGCTGTTGGCTTTTTGCCAAACCTTCTTTCAAGAGATGGTTTTCCTCTTTCTCCTTTTTCAATGTCTTTCTGCCATCTCTCTAAGTCCGAATCTTGAATCGTTAGTCTCTTGCGATTGATTTCAAATTCTACATCATATTTTTCCTCTACCCTTCCAATTTTCTTTTCCATTTCTTTGTTGAATTTTTTGGCTCGGGCCTTGGCGCCTTTTATATCGCCTTCTTCTAAAAGAGGAATTATGACGTTATCTCTTTCGTCAGAGTATTGCTTCTCTAACTTTTCCATTCTGTCTGAAACTCTGAAATAATTGCGGGCTTCCATTGAACCCCATTTTCCAATGAAGATTGTTCGGATTTTCTCCATCGCTCCCTCTACTGGGAAAATCATCTTGCCTTTATATTCTACTTTGCCTTCTGTTGCTACGACTAAGCCCTCAAGGGTTTTTCTTATCTGTTTCGGCATGCCAACAAATCCTGTTAAGTCCCAGATAGAATCTCCCACATTGCCTTTGTGGATGTTTGACATAAGCTGAATGACATTGCCTAATACTGGAATAGGAGAATATGGCTGGCCAGTTTCAATGGCAAACACAATAGAGCCAAGAAGCGGAAAGTTTCCGGCAAGAGATGTAAGCATGTCTTTTCCTATTTCCTCTGGCTTATCAAAGAAAGCCAGTTTGTTGATGACTGTTTCTAAATACGTAGAAACAAATACTGCTACAATTGCCCTGGCAAGAAGTTTTTTATGGCTACCTGACAACTCATCTAACTTAGGATATTTTTTTCTGAAAATATCTGTTAAATAGAATTGCATTTTGGCATTCATTTGTGAGTAAAACATATTAACACTTTTGCCGAGTTCTGATCTGAAAACTGGCGGGGTTTCTGACCTTGCCATTCCTCCCATTACTGCATCTACCACATTATCTGATATTTCTTCAATGTTTTCTAACTGCTCCTTGCTCAATTTTGTTATATCTACTCCTTTTTCTTTAAGATGAGCCATCTGTTGGTCCATTAAGGCAATCTTGCCGATTATAGCGGTAAGCTTATCGGTAAACTCTGGAGGTTTTCTAAGCCATTTTACTATCGTGCCTTTCAAATCAGAAACAGCATAGCCCAAAGTCCTTTCTTGAACAGAACCGGACTCTCTTGCCATTTGGGCTGTTGGAGAATTCCTTAGAACCTGACCGGTAGCACTAAGCATTCTGGAGAATCCCGTTATCACAGTAAAGTCAATCAAGTTAAGGAATTGCTTAACAGTAGTGGCATATTTCAATCCTAAAATATAGGTAGCATTTAAGCCCCTTGCAATCTTTAAACCTCTCCAGAAACCCTCTACTTTAGGAGGATTCACTAAAAATCTATACCACTCATGAACCTTCTTTGTTGTTTCTTTGCCAGCGATTTTTTGGAATTCATTGCTGTCTATAAAGTATTTTACTGGAACAGTGGCTTTTCCTATGTGCATGTATCTTGAAACACCGGTAATAAAACTATCCCAAGTTTTTCTGAAATCCAGCTCATAAAGATCAATCGGCACTTGTGGAATTCGTCGTTTGATAGAGGCAAAGTATGGGTCTTTTCTTGTCCAGTCAAAAACGCCACCTTCGTCAATCAGTTTAATATCCTTACGAGTATAAAGAGGAAGGTAGTTTTCAACTTGCCCGATTTCTCTACCACGCATCACAGTTACTTCTTTAACTTTAGGATAGAGAAGGCCAACATATTTTCTGGCGACTTTATATGCTTCCTGCACTTTCGGACTAAGAGCGGTAAGGGGTTTAGTCAGTAATTGCTCTTTCATAATTCTGGTCCCCAGCTTATCACTAACAGCTAATTTCCAAGTATCGGGTCTTTGAAGGTTGACGGAGTAAATCATCAATTCCTCTGCTTCTTTTTTTGTAAGATTGAAAACCGCTTTCGTTTTTTTACGAAGCCAATAATCTGCTTTTGCGGCATCTCTTTCGCCACGTCTAACTGGATTAAATATAAGATTCTCAAAACCCTCGCCTAAACGCCTGAAAAATCTTCGGCCAGTTTCGTAGCCCTGGGCTAAGTTCCTGACATCTTTAGCAATGGCTTCTGCACTATAACGTTTAACCCAGCCAACATGTGCGTCTGGCGGTGCGCTAGTATGCTCCAAATACTCCAATGATTCTTTAGAGATGACAGCGCTAATTGTTTTTGTGAGTGGCTCTCTTTTAATCTTGACTAAATCTTTAAGATAATCCTCATTAACTTTAAGTTGATCTATTATTTCTTGCCTAACTCCCACTTCTTTTAAGCGATTTAAGAGGCGCTCTGTGTAGCCCCTGTGTCTTGCTACCCTGGCTTCAGCATAATCTTGCTCATATTTGTAGAATTCTTGTTCTCCGGCAATGCTTTGGTATCTTTTTCTAAAGTTCACAGGAAAGCGACCTAAGCGTTCCTGGTCTCTTTCCATTTGCTTATGTCTTTTAAGCCAAGCTTTGTGGCTTGTGATAGCCTTGTCAACCTGACTGGTATCAGAAGAAATCTTTGTTATCCCTTCTTTGGTAAATTTCAACTTAGGTCTTTCAGTAGGAATTCTTTTGGCTTCGCGGCCTCTGATTCTTTTTTCAATGGCAGTCATAAATTCGTTGACTGTCATTCCTAAGTTATCAGCAACCACATCAGGGGGGTCTAAGTTCGGGTCGTCTTTAAAAACTCTGAAATACCAACCCTCAAGTGTCATCTTCCAATCGGATCTATCGTAATCAGATGGCGTTCTCATTTTGTCTGTGCCATTGAGAATCCTATCTATTTTGTCATCCCATTCTCCTGCTGACATTTCTGATTCAGCCATTTGGCGCATAACCTCTAATTCTTCTGGGGTCATCTCGTCTGATTCAGTGCCTAAAGCCTCGTCTGGCAGGACTGTCATTGCCTCTGGCTCTTCGCCTTTGGCCACATTCGGGTCTTCGTTTGGCTTTACTGCGGCCTCTTCTACACTTCTGTCAAATTTTATTTTGCCTTCCTCGCCTACTGTGCCAAGAATAGGAATTTCTACTGTTGGTTCTTTTTTAACTTTATAAATAACATAGCTGGCTCCGTAGGGATTGTCGCCAACTTCCTCTTCAATATAGCCAGCCTCAATGACTTCAAGCCCTTCCGGGATGTATTTCCTTGCTATATCTGTTGTTGCTCGTTCTGCGTAGAGATGGTATTCGTCATATTCCAAATCTTTTGGAAAACACCCCTCACACCAGCCTTCAACATAAGCCCTGTAATCGCCTTCCTCTAAAAGATTGCCGGCATTATCTTCTCTGGCTCCCAATGTTTCTAATTTCTCTTGTAGTTTTTTAGTAATTGGCGTATCTGGAATTTCCATAGGCGCCTTCCTTCTGATGGCCTCATAAGGCCCAACAGGACTAACCATTGCTCCCATTACTATTGCTGATTCTTTTGCGCCTAACTCTTCTTCAGTAGGAGGGTTTTCCTTATAATCCTTAACTGTTAAATCTATGACCTCTTGAACAGACATATCCCAGTAAGGCACTCTGGTTCTTTCGTCAAAGAGCGCCATTAGGACATCATCTCCGAACTGGGCTTCCTCCTCTTCGCTTTTGAATTCAACCCCTTGCCTTTTAGCATCGCCAATAATCATATCTCTAAGCTCTAACTGAAAGTCAAAAATATCTTCATTGACTATGCTATCAATCTCGTTAAGGCGATCATTGATTTCCTGTATTTGTTTTCTTAAATCTTTTTTGACAGCAACGCTGGCTTTGTCTCTTGCGGATTTTAATTCTTCAAGGCGTTTTTCCAATGGCTCTTTGGTTTTGGCTATCTCCTCTTTTAACTCCTCTGCGTTTACTGATAGGGTCGCCCATCTGTCCTCTGCTTTTTGGACACTCCCAGCAAGAGTTTCTTTTGGTGTAGGCAATTTTTTGCCTTTGGCTATTGTTTCAAGAGTTACTGGTTCTGGAGCGGCAGGTTCGCCAAAGAGAGTTACTGCTCTTTTTGGTTTTGTGGGTTTGGCCGGCACGCCAATAATCTCTTGCACGCTTTGGTAAAGTTGAGCCATCTCGTTTCGCGTTGTATTCAGCGCCCATTGTCTATTTTCTTCTTTAACTTTTGAAAATTCATCAGTTGTTTTGTAATAAGCTATCCCTGCCTCAATAAAGTCCTCTTTAGACATCTTCGCTTCGGGCATTGTTGCCAATGTGCTCGCGTTAGAGTCAAAAATTCTTTTGCCTGTTTCAACTGTTGGCTTTATTTCTGGCGGAGGCGCAACGGCTTTGGCTTCTACTGGAACAACCTCTGACTTGGTAACATCAAAAATCTGATACTCCGGTGCTGGAGTAGGTAAGTTGTCATATTTGTAAATGACGCTATCATAGCCCTGTTCTTGTAATCTTTCTTTAACGAAAGCGTCAATTTCTTGGACAAGCGGCAGGTCTGGCGGTAGCTTGCCAGTTTTGGCAACCTCTTCTTGAAGACGAGTGATTAACTCTTCTGCCTTTGCTCCCAATTCTTCAGCGTAAGTTTCCGTCAGATATTTTAGCGCCGCGTTTTGGTCTGTGGTAACGAATGGATTTTCTAATGTGTCTTCAACTGAATGTAATTCTCCACCCTTTATCTCTCCGTAAGCTCTGGCAACATCTTTTGTTGGCGATCTAAAGCCACTATCTTTTTCGTCTGCAATGCCAGCAAAGGATTTAATTTCAATTTTTTGGCCGGTTGTCGCCTTAGCCAGTTTATCAAGTTCGGGCTTTTCAGCTTCCTTTTCTTTTTCTGCCCTTTCCATTTCTTGTAATGGAGTGAGTTCTGGCTTGGCTTCTGTTGGAACAACTGCCTTTGCTGGAGCCGCCTTAGCAGGTTTTGGCGCTACTAAACCTGGATGTTCTGCGACATCCTGTAATTGAGCCTCAATCTGCCCAATGCGGTTATAAACCATTGGTCTGATCTTTTCTCCTTCTGCTTGAGTAAGAGCGCCAAAAATTGCTTCTCTTAGATTCTTTACAGTATAAGGTCTTGGGACATCTACATTCTTTATCTTGTTGGCTATTTCCGTCAGTCCCTGCATTTCAGCATAGCGGCTAATATCATTTTCAAGAGTGTGTTTTACTACTTGGTCGCTAAGAATCGGGGCGCCATCTTCTGCTTCCCCGACAATTTTAATTGTAAGCCCTGGAATCAGTTTGCCTTCTAAAGCATCTACCGCAGTAACAATTCCCTGAAAGGCGATAATGCCTAAAGTTTCTACTAAAAGGCGTTGAGCGCCTTCTTTTGTCCATGGGGCTTTGTATTCTCTTTCTGCTAATGGCGCTTGGAAAAATTCATTTAGTTCTTCTTCAAAAACTTCGCCCACAATTCCATTCCAACCTGCCTGTTTTATTAGTTTCGCAAGAGTGCCTTCGGTTAGTTTGATTCCTGTTTTAGATAGCCATTTTCCAAGCGTTACTCTGGCAAGATATTTTAATGGCTTTTGCACAGCTTCGCCAGCATACTCTGTTAAGGTTTCTACAAATCCACTCCCAAAGGCCTGAACCATTGCTTTTTTCCACTCAAACTCGCCGCCAATTTCTTCAAAGAATTGACTCATTAAAGGGTTCTCCAATTCTTCTTGATAAGGAATAGCTTTCTCTGCTACTCCGATTGGAACATTTGCCAATCCCATTGCTACGGCATGAGCCAAAGCGCCTGCTGTTTTAGCGACAATCTGTTTTTCAATAACTTTGCCTACTGCCTTCTCAACTGGCTTACCTACCAATCCTTTACCAAATGTAAACTCAATCATCCAGGCCGGCATCTCTGGCAACATTCTACCAACAAGATAAGGAACGCTTTTATTAACTGGCAGTCCTTGAGCTTGATATTTTGTTATAAGGCCTTGTTCTTTATCATTTAATTCTTCATTACGCTGAATCTTGCCAACAGCCGTAAATAGGTCGCCATATTCTTCTGCTTGAGCCACTAATCTATAACCCGGAATTAAGTTTTCTGGTTGCTTTAAGGCGTCTGTTATCCCCTCTTTGAATTCAATTAGGATTCCTTCTTTCCTTTCTCCTAATGTTTGTTCTTCTACAAGCTCTTCAAAGATGTCGATTGAAGCCCTCAAATCCTCAATCTTTTGAGATTTATCAACTGCCTGCTGGCGAGGAGATGTTTTTCTCACATAATCTGCTATAAGCGGAATTCTCTCTAATGTAGAGGTAAGAACAATTCCTTGCTTTGGGATTTCCTTTAATTCTTGCTCCTCTTGAAAAAGGGTTGTTTTTAGAGTTTCTAATGATTCTTGAGCCGCGCTGACAAATCTTTGCTGTTCCACATCAATATCAAATAGTTTATCAACTGGCTTAAATTCAAGTTCTGGTTTTACTAAAACATCCTTGGCAACATCATAGGCATTTTTTACTTGTAGTGTGGCCTTCTGGACAACATCTTTAAATAAAAAATCACCAATCTGTTGAAATGGTTGGATAACTGTTTCTTTTAGCGCCTCTGGAAAATACTGAAGGGTCTCCTTTATTCCTATTTCTTGAGGTTCTTTTTTAAATAAAAATTCGCCAGCAAGTGGCTTTAGAAACCCAGGGGTTTTTGTTTTTTGGAGAAATTCAAAAGCCATATTAAAGACCCAGAAATCCTTTAAACTCTTCTATGTCGCTTTTTAGTCTTTCTAAATAACTTGGTTTCTTTTCTGGCTCGGGCTCTGGTTTGGACTCGGGCATCATCTCGCCCAAAATAAGATAATATCTATCTTTGTCAGCATCTGTTAGATCAATGTTTCTGGTAATCAAATCTCTAATTTCCTGTTTTGTCCTACCCTCCCCAATTTCTGTCCTAACCTCTACTCTTATAACCTCATCAGTTATTTCTGGTGTCCTACCCGTCTTTTTTGGTTCTTTGATGTCCGCCCCCTCTAAAAGGGCATTGATGGTTGTTTGGCTTAAGCCCTTTCTTTCCAAAGCAACTCTAGCATCGCTATAAGAAAGACCAAGCTCCCCAGCCCTCTTCAAACCTTCTGTGGTTGTAAGGTCAAAAGTTTCTCCAGTGCGGGTGTCTTCAAAAAGAAGCGCTGTTCCGGCTGTTTCTTCTGCCGTTGGCGGTTTAACTACACCTGTTTTAACAACTTCCACTACCCCCGGTTTTCCATTCTCATCTTTATAAATAAAGGTGACTACTTGATTTCCGCTTTCATCATAACCGGTGGTGCTGGTAAGAAGATCTGCTTTGGGCAGTTGGCTTAAAAATGCTTGAGTAACTCCAACCGGAAGCCCTGCCTGGTTTTCAAGTGATTGAATCTTAGTTTGTGCCCCAGCATCAAGATCATCCCATTCTTGGGTAGAATTCTTAAAGAGATTGGTCACAACATTAAGGTTGGCTCGGGCATCGTCTCTTAACCTGTTTTGCTCTTGTTCTTCAGAAGACTTATAACCTTCAAGCAGATTTATCATTTGCACGCTTCTTGAAAATGCCTGGCCATAATGAGTAGAGGCGTTTGAGAAATCAGACTGGGTCAAGCTCATCACAGTTTCAAGCGTGCCTAATTTATTGCCTAATTGTCTTGAAATAGCATTTCTTTCAACATTGAGAAGAGCAATTCTTTGTTGAGCTTCCGTTTGAAGGGTTCCGCGGCGACGGGTAATCTCCCCCATAGAAACTAATTTTTCCCCCGCCTTTTCTGCTTCTGTCAAAAGGGTCACATTTATTCTATCTATTTCCGCATCTATTTCGGCTAATTCATTTTCAAGAGGTTCTATTCCAAGTTCTGCTCTCTTTGCATTAAAGAGGTCAACTAAAGATTTTGGTTCTTCTGGGGCTTTGGGAATCTCAATTCCTTCGATTAGTTCCTCTAATTTGTCTAAAATAGTAGTTGCGGCGCGGGTATCTACCTCACCCGTCTCGCCAATTTCGTCTAAAATCTGTTGAGCGAATTCATTTGCTTTTGAGGAATCTTGTTCTTGTACTACTTCTGGCGTAATTTCTGCTTCCGGTTCTACTGTTGGTTCGGGAGCAACAACCTCCTGAAAAGGTAGGTCTGGCAGGGTTCCTTTGCCAGGGATAATTTCGGGTTCTACTTCTGGCTCTGGTTTTACTCCTGGAATAACAGGTGGTTCCTTTTTGGGAGTGATTGGCTCCCCTATTGGTATTGCAAGTGTCTGCCCAGCATAAATCAAGTTTGGATCTTTAATTTGAGGGTTGACCGCTTGGAACGCCTCAACAGTAGTATTATAATTTGCCGCTATTTGAGATAAAGTTTCTCCTTTTCTTATAAGATGAGATTTGGTAGGATCAGTTTTATATGTAGGGCCTGCTTTGGGTGGTGCCGGTGGGGCTTTCGGGGCCGGAGCAGTAGGAATGCCATGTTGTTTTCTTATATTAGCAGCTACATCAGGAAATCTGCCCTCTACTTCTTTAGCGGCTGTTTCCCATCTTTGTTGTTCTGGGGTTAAAGTTGGAGCCACTTTTGTTGCGAACACTCTTGGCTCTATGGTTGAAACAGGTGGCCTCAATGGTTCTGCCACCTGGAGCGTTGCTCTTTGTTCTGGGGTTAGGGTTTGCTGTGGAATCCCACCTGGGGGAACTATCTCCCCTCCTGCGATGGGCAATTTACCGAAATCAGCCCCCTCAAACATTTCCCTGATCTTATAAATGCTCTCCATGGCCGTACCTCCTGCCTCTCGGGGCGGCAAGCCAGAAATATCCAGGGCCTGTTTCCTTAGTGTTTCAAAGTCAGTCAAGGCGCCTTTTTGTGTTCCCTGAAAACCAGTCGTGGTTCTTTCTGCTTGAACTCCCAATCCTTTTAATTGTGAAAACTGCTCTGGGGTCACAGAATAGATATCAGGTTGGTCTTTTAATCCTCGCTTAACATAAAGCGTCCTTCGACTCGGGTCTTGAGTGCCTTGATAAAGTTTTATTGTGCGTATAGCCATGTTTTGTTATAATGTGTTATATTGTATTTGAGCGGTAGACTTTTTTTATGTCCCCACCTTGCTACCGCTCGGTGGGGGCTTTGATTCAATGAAAAAATTTTTTCATAACAATTTGATAAACTCTCTGCTCGTCGGAATAATTAGTGCCTTCGTTCTTTTTATCTCTCGTTCTTTGGTTTTTAGAATATTCCATCTCAAATTCCTTTTGTTGACGCAAAATACCTTTTTGACCTATCTACTTTTCACCAGTATTGTTGAAGAAGGAATAAAATTTTTATTCGCCCGCAATGCTATCTTCGGACTTGGTTTTGGTATTGCCGAAACTATCTTGAAATATCCTTTTTCAGAATTTGGACTTGTCTTCGGCGGAAGAATCCCACCAATCCTGATGCATACCATTACTGCCGCAATAATTTGTTATTTTCGGAAGAAGAAACCTGTTCTGGGATTGCTTTTAGCAATCATTATTCATACTCTTTACAATTTTTTGATCTTGGGTTAATTGCCCCTTTTTCAATTAAGAAGTAGACAGCAACCCCATATTCTCTAAGGCAACCAGAATAGCGTTAATCGTAACTGCATTATTGGCAGCAGTGTCTCCGGGAGCATCAGCAATATGGGCTTGCTGTTCTAATTTAATAATATCTCCATCCTCGTTTCGAATGTGCAGACAGGCATGCCCCGCACCATAATCATCTGACCAGAACTGAACACCATTGCTTATACTGGTAGTAGGAGCTACTCCGTTTTGCATTGCAAAGACTATTTCGGCATTTGTCCCCCAACCCACAGAAAGCCCCATCCCGAGATTACGTCCGTTGCTTATCTTAAATGCTTGCCCTGGTATATTTTCTCCATCCTTGGTAGTCAAAAAGCTTATTGCCCCTGGCATATCATTGGTTCCCGGCGTTCCGTTAATCTTAAATTCAATTGCGGCTGCCCTCAACCAACTAGCCCCATCATAACCATAAGCATTAATTGCAAATAAACGATCTGCACTTCCCACAATAAGCGGAGTATCTTCGGTTCCCCTCGCCTTACGGGCATATATGTAGTTTCCACTCGTAGAAGTATGATAATTCTTAAAATAAAAATAAGTGCCAGCGCCTTCCTTTTTAAAGGTGATATCCCCAGCGTTATCAATCCTTAATCTTTCAACTGGATCTTTAGAACCATCCGGAGTGGTAAAGAACATCATTCTTCCAGGCATATCATTAGTCCCAGGAGTACCATCAACTTGCACTCGAATCCTTGCGGCTTCTCTTTCGGCAGATCCATCATAGCCACGGAATGTAATTTGTCCTAAATAATCGTCCTCGATGACAACCTCCTGAGATGATGCAGACCCTCTACTCCGTGCAAAATATAATTCTGGGCGATATATATTTGAAACCCCACTATAACATTTCAAAAAAAGATACAGATAATTTTCGGCATACATCCATACGCTTTCATCAAATTGCCATTGACCAGTAACGGCCATAGATCCACCAGCCCCAGCAAGTAAACTTCCAGTAAGTACATTGTCGGCATCGTAAAACTTAATCGAATTGGTTTCATCTATTACGACCCTCTGGCCCTTTGTTGCGGTCATAATCTTGCCTCCGACTATTATCTTATTCTTCATTTGAGAATAGCCGCCCTTTTCCTGCGGTTGCCACGCAAGCAAATCATATTGCTCATCAAATAATGATTTGTCATCTATTGTTATCATTGTTGTAGATTATCTTTATAACCAACATCTTCAACTTCCGGGGCTTCATTTCTATACCAGGTGTGGGTTCCTGTTCCCGTGTCTGTTATATCAATGGCTGTCCCGCCGGGTGTGGCTGAAAGTTTGAAAGTGTCAGTTGTTTTTTCTACTACATAGTATTCGGTATTGGCCGAAAGGCCGGCTGGTAAAGTAGTGCTTGAAGCAACTGTTACTATATCTCCGTTTGCCAACCCATGAGCCGCAGAAGTAATCACATCTGAAGTAGCAGCCGTAAAAGCTTGATTGTCATTCTGGACTGTGAGCTCAATTTTCATTTGAAGTGCGGCTACTTCTGGAGTAGTGGCTTCTGCTCTAACTTGCATCAATTTAGTATCAGTAAGTGAGGTCGGATCATCATTATAATCTACCTCGTGCTGTTTTTTATATTTAAAAGTTATGTCGGTGCCAGTCGGAAGCTTGGCATAATTAGCAAAAAACTCAAGCGTGCTTTTTAAGAAGTTTCTTTCCTCCCCAGAAGTAATTGAGGTGGTCTCTATGTAGGCAGAAGCATATTTGTTTTGATAATCTAATTTGTCAACTCCGTAATTTGTGCCGTCATACCAAGAAACGAGAAGATCGGCCCCGATTGCCTGGATTGCGCCAATTTCTACTCCACTAGTAGCTCCTGACGAAATAACAAAGGAAAGGCCAAGAACCTTTGGATAATCTTTTGAATAAGAACCGAAACTGTAAACCCCTTGTAATTGGGGGTTTCCTGCTATGTTTGAGAGACCAAAAAGTGGAATTGTTAAAAGAGTAGTGGTTGCTTGAGGATAAATCTCTGCGGTTTTGTTTGGATCCCAGCTACCAGGGATTCTTTTGTAAGGAATTAGGCGACGACCGTCATAAAAGTATAATCTCCCGCATCTACCCACATTTACATAGACATAATTATCATCTTTTACAAAGCAGTTGATGCCGTTTTCTTCTAATGCGTCAGAAGAAATCCAGCTTTCTGCTTCCGTGTCCCATCTTAAAACCTCACAGTAGTTTACGTTGGCATTGATAAAAGTCCCAATAAGGATATCTATATCAAATTTGATCATTGTTTTGATGCGAAAAGGTTGTCTTAGATCTAAGGCATTGGCCGTAAAAGCGTGAGAGCCAGTGTCTCCTGAAACCTTGGCAACATAATTGGCGTCTCCGATGAAAAGACTAGTTCCTTGTTTTACCATTGGGTGGAATTCTGAATCTGTGTTTGTAAAAGTTCCCCAATCTTGAGTTACGCCACCTAACCAGTTGCTTAAATCTGTAATTGTTTTGCGGTGTAAGCGGCTTTCTGTGGCCCAGTAGATATAACCATCGTGTTCTTCGGCTCCAAGACAACCTGCCCCCCCTACGGCTGGTGTGGTGGTATGAACCAAAGACCATGCACCCGCTGAAGTCCTTCTCCAAATCTTGCCGGTTGTATAAGAAAACCAAAGGGTTGAACCGTCTGACGCCGCGATTCTTACCCTACATAAAGCATCAACAGTTGAACCGCTATCTTTGGTCAGTTTCTGATGAACTTTAATTAGCCCCGGTTCGCTGTGAATATCTATGCCTACCATTCTATAAACACTGCCAAGAACGCCAGCAAATTTGCTATCAGCTAAACCCCTAACTCCTTGTGGAAAAAGATTTGGCACTATTTTTTCTTTTTATCCTTTTTGTCTTTTTTCTTATTTACCATTATTAAAGATATATTTTCGCCTGTCTGATCATCTCCAAGTTTAAATTCTTTTCCTGATTTTGCCCTAGCCATTATTGTTCGAACTGCCTGGTTAGCACCATCTTGAAAAAATTTGCCCATGACTTTAGCTTTCCATTGGTTATAAGCCATTTTACCGCTTATAAGAATAGCGATCGTAGCGACTACCAATGTAACAATGTTTTGAGGTTCTATTGTCATAGATTATAGCCATCATCGTCCCCTCTATCAGCAGAGGATGGAACGGTGGCAATTATGGCCTCGGTTGAGACCGGAGTTGCATATTCTTCTAATGCTTTTTCTAAATCAACATCATAGCGCGCTTCTCTACTACTCAAACGAATTTTGTTTCTATCTTTATACTCAATGGAAACTCTTCGGGCCAATAACTCATGAAATTCTTTAGGAAAACCGAGAGAAGTGGCTGAAGCATCAACTGAAATATCAGTGCTTCCGGTAAGATTTGCCAAATCAGCCGGCCAGATTTTATAAACCCACCTAATTCCAGCAGTAACTGCGGTAATTGTATAAGAAAGAATATAAATGTGTTTTCCCCTAATAAAGTATTCTGGTTCTTCGTTGGTGTAGTAAGTAACAATAATTGATTCCTGCATTGGAATTCCTGTTTGAGCTAACTTTGAAGGAACAGCTAAAACATAATTTCCGCTTGAGGAAAACTTTAGTTCTAACCGAACTAAATTGTTCATCACTTCGGCTTTGAATGCATATAATCTTGTATCAGCCGCCAGATCATCGGTCTCTGTCACGTTAAACTCTTCTGGGCGTGCTTCCGCTATCTTTTTAGAAATCTCATCTTTAAAAACATTGACATCGGGCAACATGTCATCGTCTGGAAAGGTTGTTGAGTTTGTTCTTGTTTTTCGGCGGATAAGAGCCGCCAAAACTGCTGGTGTCATATTTATGGCAGAGTGTTTGCTACACTCATTATTAAAAGGTTAAATTTCTCTACATAGGCATCGCCACCCTCTCCTGGACCAAAATCCGTTATCCCCAAAATCAATCTTGTCTCATTGACCACTCTTTCCCATTCTTTTTGCCAATCATGAGACCATATAAGGACATGTTTATCGTCTTTTTTTGCTTTCGGCTTATCGTAGAAATAATCAGCAATATCTTTGGCCATATGATGTTCTACCCCAAACTTTCTTAATGCCAGTTTGAATTTGCTTGCTTTTATGGGATCGTCCAATGGCTCACCTAATGTTTCTAAATCGGTTTGCAATATTTCTAAATCAGCCTCTAACTTAATAATGTCTTCTTTGATTTTCTCTACTTCCTCGCTTTTTTGATATTCTTCAATTATCTCTGGGGCTTCTTTTATTGCAACGCCCAAAAGCATTGTTATGCCCAACGCAGTTAAAATTGCTAATATTTTTTTTAGTTTGTCTTGGCTTGTTGTTGTCATAAGTAGCTTGGTATATGGAACCGATATTCTTTTTGGATTCTTTCGGGGGTTAGGTGCGTGTATAGCATTGTAGTTTCTATCCTGGAATGGCCGGCAAATTGCTGGACTGCTACTATATTCGCCCCCCTATCTATCAAATGGCTGATAAAAGAATGCCTGAACAGATGGGGATAAACTCTCTTTTTTATCTTGGCCCGCCTTGCTACTACCTTCACCATTTTTCTTAAGGCCCAGCCGTTATAATCTCTTTTCAATACCAATGTTTCAAACAATCTTTTCTTTTTCTCTCTCCCATAATCTCTAAGATATTTGATAATCGTTCTACCGCATTCCTTGCTCATTGGCACTATCCTATCCTTTTTCAGCTTGCCACCGATTACTTTTACCAAATTATTGTCCAAGTCTATGTTTTTTACTTTTAATTGGCATAATTCTTTGTTTCTCAAGCCACAGTAAGCCAGAATGCTGATCATCGCTTTTTCCCTGCTGTTCTTGGTTGCCGCTAAAATTCTTGCTATTTCGCCTTCTGTTAAAATTTCTCTTGTTGGTAGTGTGTTCGGCCTCCTGGGTCTATGCCAGTCAATTACCCTGCCGATAAACTCCATATATCTACTAATAATCACTCCCGAATTGGATATATGGGAATAGGGATAATCCTTTTTCCTCATTTCCGCCAAATAGGTTTCGGCTCGTTGTCGTTTCGGCTTACTTGTTCCGATGTCCTTAATAAACTTTTTAAGAACTCTTTTGTAATTTGCGACTGTTATTAGCTCAAATCCGTGTTTTATGAGCAAAGAATCATAAAATTGTTCTTCTTTGCTGGCCATATTATTACCTTAGAAACACGCCACCGCTGGGTCGTGAAGTTTGACATCATTTGTCCCATCGCAATAACAGTAATAATTACTCGTGTCGTTATAAAAAATGGTTGCTTCGGGGAAATCAGCCCCACCACAAGGGTCGGCAGTTACCATATCTGCTCTGATCCCGCCATCCACGTCTAATTTGGAGACGGGGGCCGTCGTCCCGATGCCGACGTTGCCGCTATTGTCAACTCTTAACCTTTCTGAACCAGCCGTAAACAACCCCACAGGAACTGAGCCAAGCCCACCAAAATAAACTATCCCTCTATGTGGCACAGAGGTAGCTGTGGGATTCCCATAGCCGTAGTTTCCGACTCCAGTTCCCGCAGAATTAATAAGATTGATAGTTGAATAACCCGCGCTGTTAGTATTTTGAACACTAACCACACCAGCACCTGAGCTATTTGAGGCAACATATAATTTGATATCCGGCCCCGTCGTCCCGATGCCGACATTGCCACTACTGTTTTCAATATACATGTCTCCATTCAGGTCGATATTATCTCCCGAGCCGATAGTTATATCTCCACCAGAAGCATCTATTAGAAGATCATTACTTGTTCCACTAGTTATTAAAGAAGATTGAGTGTTGCTACCTACCAGTGAAATACTATGAGTTCCATCTTCATACACTGCAAATGTTTGAGAGTTACCGCCGTCATACATTATTAGTAGGTCGTTTTGGGCATTAATCCGTATGTAAGGACTGGTACTATCTATATAAGATAGGTAGCTATCTGAACCTACATAGAGTTTATCTACAACTCTAGCATTGTCAACTACGTCCAAATCATAACCCGGTGCTGTTGTGCCTATGCCGACGTTGCCGTCGCTATCTATTCTGACCTTTTCAGTACTTCCAATATTAAAATGATAAGCGGATGCTTTTGCCGAAAATGCTGCGCTCCCGTCACTTTTTGCTCTCAAATATAGGAGGCCAGGAGACTCTATAGATAAGTTTGAGTCGTTGTAAATATAAGCTGTCCCGGCCCCTGTACCTGTTTTCTCAAGATTTATTTGTGCAGTAGTTCCATCAGTAATATGTAACTTCGCCCCTGGCCCCGTTGTCCCGATGCCGACGTTGCCGCTGGAGTCTATTCTGACCTGTTCCGCATTATTTGTTGAAAATGCTAATTGGCTAGTGGTCGCCTTGAACATTCCCATTCCTTCTAAAGTTGATACCCCAAAATTAGGGTTAACGGCCGTTCCCGTAACATGCGATCTTATTCTCACATTTGCCACAAAGCTGCTTCCACTTTCGTCCCACATAAAATTTGGTGCGCCTGTAACTCCCGGCAGGGTAATTAAATCAACGTCTGTGTCAGAACCAGGGGCGAAATCTATACCCGTTATACCTTCAAGGGTTAGTCGGCTTGTTGGCCCTGTCGTCCCGATGCCGACGTTGCCGCCCATAATGCCCAGATTGTCATTGGCTGTCGCCTGCATATACATACCGCCGTCAGGGTCTAAAATAAGACGATAGCCATCCAAATCTATACTGCTTGAAACGGGGCCACTAAGAACAAGAGATGTATTTATTGTCGCAGTGTTTATGTCGGCCGTGTCTAAATATGCGCTTAGACGTGTTCCTGTGGCTCCTATTGTAGATGTCCAGGCTGGTAGGTTTGAGGCCGAATGAAGCACTTGGTAAGCAGTGCCTTTCCCCAATTTAGCTAAACTATTGGTTGCGTCGGAGTAGAGTATATCGCCTTGGGCATAAGTTCCTGTCCCTGTTCCTCCTTGAGTAGGAAATAAAACAGTTACAGCTGATGCTGTTGTCGCAATGGAAAACAGTCCAATTATTAAAATGATTCTTAGTGTTTTTTTCATGTTTGGTATCTAACTCTTAACACGCTACCCGTTGGAGGAGCGTTTACAAAAGTTATTGTAGATTCTGATAAAGTGTAATCTTCACCGCCGGCTGTTTGGAAAGCGCCATTCAAATAAACTTCCAGAGAGCCAGAAATGGGGGTAACAGACAGAGTAAAAGTCTTGTTTGACCCATTTATCGTCCCAGAAGGAGTCTCTTCTTGAAACGCACCTCCTGCGCTGGAAATTGTCTCTGTAACATCGGTTCCAACAGTAGTACCCGAAACGCCTGCTCCCGCAAAGTCAATCGAGGCAACATTATCTACCAAGGAAACGCCTTCGTCTTTAATGGTCACCGGCCGGCCGGTTTCTTGCCGATTACGAAAACCAGGCATATTAAATAATTATATGTTTAATTGGTCTATTAAAATGTTTCTCCAGTTCTTTCTTTGCTTTCCTTAAATCGTTCGTCTTTCCTTTAATCCAAGCTTCTTTTTGGCTTATAAGACCGGCCTTCTCATCTAATTCGGCTTGTCTTTTGTTCTTCTTTTCAGTAAAAGCACGCATTTCTTCTTCAGAGGATTCTTTGAATTTCTTGTATCCCGCTTTGGCTTTCTCGGTCTTGCTCTTAATAGAAGCAAGTGCTTTTTCAAATTCCTTAATATCTTTAAACAAAGATTTTGCTTTGGATTCTAAGTTTTCTACTTGTGTGTTGAGGAATTCTAACTCGTGCCTGCGGGCAGGCAACTCCTTGACGATCCCTTCCAGTTCCTTGTTGAATGCCTGAAGGCCGACTATTTTTTCGTTGAGAACTTTTACACATTCCCCAAAGTCCGTTTTGGTCTTTTCTAACTCTTCAATGTTGGAATGCAAATCAGAAAGTTTGGTCTGTGCTTCCTTTGCTTTGGCTTCAATTTCAGAGTTTTCCACATCTTTTTCACATTTAGCTTTGTGGGCTTTTGCAGATAAATCCTTAACTAAAGCCGAATACTCGTCACTTAGCTTAATGAATTCTTTTTTCTTTCCAGCAATTTTGTCTTTATAACCAGCAAGTTGTTTTTGTTTTTCTTTTTTTTCTTTCTCTAAAGCCAAAAGTTCTTTCTTGACATCTTCTGCTTTCTGTTTTCTGCTCTCTATTTCTTTCAGTGCTCTTGAGGTTTCTGCATGCCGAATACCTAAATCAGCAATCTCTTCTTGAATTTGCTTCTTCTTTAACTCGAGTTCCTTTGGACCAGGAACTTCATTTGATTGTCTATTTTTAAATCCCATTTTAGACAGTTGCTAAAGCGGCATCAACCGTAACAGTGCTGGAGGTAACGGTTCCAGTTCCTTTGACGCTAATCCTTATTTTTGAACAAGCAATCGGAATTTCAAGAAGATATTTTCCTGAAGCTCCAAAAGCATGCTCGCCCAATGTTTCAGTCGCAGTACCAGTTGAAATGCTTGTAAAGGTTTCTTGTAGCCAATTTGTGCCATCAATAGAGAATTCTATTTTCAGTTCCATCGTAGTAAGAGATCCTTTTGTAAAATTAACTGATACTTGTAGCTGATTATATGGTTCGCAATTAACGAGATCTATTCCAGCCACATAAGAACCAGTTAATATGGCTGCTGCTCTTACTATTTTTATATCTCCTCTTCTTTGTATGTTGGCCATGATTTTTAAGTTAAATTTTATTATTTTGACCTTGCCCATGCGAATTCGTCTCAACCCCCAAAAAGTTGGAGGCTGAGCGAATCCACAAGGAAGACTCTATGATTAGTGGCTAATGTCGGCAGCCGGAACTCCATCATTACACATATTTCCTGCGCCAAAATCACGAGATTGAGTGCGGATAAACGCTGTTGATGAATCATCGCCATACTGGGTCTTTGTGCAATCAAAGTAGTTTCCTACAATCGCACATCCACCAGTATCTGATGTGTTCCTGTTGTCCAATAACACGGTTGCTGTTCTCCAGACACCACCCTTAACAAAGATATTCCCTTGAATTCTCGAACCGAATAAACCACGAGAGCTACCAAAATTGATGTGACTGTAATTGTCGCTGAAGAAGTTGTCTCTAACGTCCCAGTGCTGGCCTCCGATTCCTGTTAAACAACCAATGCCAATACTTCCAGTTGCGTTCAGGTTTGTGACGTGATTGTTCAATACTTTGACAAAGTGAGTTCCTTCGTGCAAAAGGAAATACTTACCCGTCCAGGTTGAGCAGTTATCTACTTGGAAATAGTTGGCATTTGTTCCGCTTAAAGTGATTGCAGATGAAGTAGAACCCGGGACAAGCTCAATACCGCTAATTCTCCAGCCTCTTGCCTGAATCGTAAAGATAGGGCTGGATCCTGTGGTGGCACCTGCCCAAGCTCTACCAGTAACTCCGCTTGTTGCAGCACCCAGAGCAATAACAGAAACATTTCTCGCAACTGTATTGGCAGGAGTGGTGTAGTTACCTGTCCAGTCTCCTCCAAAAAGAAGGATTCGATCGTCATGTCTTGTTGCGGCCATAGCGGCTGTGAGTGTGGTATAAACAGCCGGAACAGCATCCTCATAATCGGGGTGTTCTGCTACGAATGTCGTATAATCTGGGTCTGCGGCTTTCTTTACCCAAAAAACTCTTGCCTGTCTTCTGGCAAAAACCTCTGGAGTAAGCATTCGTTCCCTAACATGATCAGCGATTTCTTCACTAAATTTACTCATTTTTTAAGCAAGCGTCTTTGAAGAGTTCGTCATCTCTAACACTTGCTGATTAACGATTTTTAATTATTAGCCCTGAACTAATATAACCATTTGCTCGTTCACTACATTTACATCGGTGTCTAAACCGACTGTAACTACATTGCCAGATACGGTAATGCCTAAAGTGGTGAGAACAGTAACGTTTCCATTTGACGCAGTTCTTTTAATAGCGGCGGCATCTGACATTCCTTCATACCATTCCATCATATCGCCAGAAGCGGTATTCATTACTCTTACATATCTGGCGGTGAAGCCAACAGTGAGCTCAAATTCTGCGGCGGTTGTTGCTTCAAGATACCTTACAACGGTAAGATTTCTAACTTGATGTTGGGTTTGTGTTTCTGTGGCCATGATTTTAAATGTTAATGGTTTATGATCCTACGACTTTTACTGAAGAGCTGATGGAGCATTACCCTCAATTCTCATGGGCTCGCCAGTTTCCGTTCTTTTAAATTCTTCGTCAGCGGCCTCTGTCTGCTCTTGAGAGTCTCTTATAACATCCGCAATTTGTTCCGGAACTTCAACATAGACACCCTTTCTAATGTTTAAACGATAACCATTAATCTGCACTGGAAAGGTTGCGCCTTTCGGTTCTTTTTTCTCTTTTGGAATCAAAACCCTAACTTTGGGTTGCTTGGCTAGTTTTTTCTTCATTCTTTCTGCCTTGCTTCCAACAGCTACACGTTCATCTACAACACCAGGACCAGTAACTGATGGTTCTTTTA
>Ga0208015_1000195_pt1 | contig 40450 bp, 76 predicted proteins | sample 26BtaG_FD_184101 | JGI IMG/M metagenome (GOLD analysis project Ga0208015, IMG submission 184101) | Marine viral communities from Cariaco Basin, Caribbean Sea - 26B_WHOI_OMZ_CsCl (SPAdes) (version 2) | ecosystem: Environmental > Aquatic > Marine > Oceanic | place: Caribbean Sea: Cariaco Basin... | reverse complement strand
GTTTATCTATGACTTCGGACAACTTAAATATAAAAAATGAGATAGATCCCAATCTATCCAATGACCACCTTACTAACATCATTAGTAAAGAACGCTCTTTGTTAAACAACGATTACACAGGCGAATAAATAGTTAGATTATCCCTATAGCCCAAGTTAACATAATACACCCTAGCGGACATTGATACATAACTTGGTGGGTAGATATTATATGTGGGGTAGGTGAGAGTAAGGTGCTGAATAAAAGGGGAGGCACCCTACCCAAACGCACACACATACCCCTTTATGATTCCACATCTCCCCACGCAATATATTTTTAGAAACTCTTATGAACCCATTCAAAGGCACTAATAGACTCTGCTCCCAATGTATCAAACAATGTAAACAATTTGAGAATGTCCAAATAATACATTGTCCAATGTTTAAGAGTACACAAAGTGCTATACCCTGTACACAGGACCAAGCTCATAATAAGCCCTTATAGAGGAGTATTTAGAAAACCCATATCCCCCTATGACCAAAGAACTAACCCTACAAGACAAAGCCCTCATCATTCGTAGGTGGAGACGTTCCGTTACAGACTTCTTAAAAGACTGCTTCCCTCATCATTACACAAAAGACTTTGCTCCTTTCCATAAAGAGATATATGAGATACTCACCTCACACAACAGGATTGCTATAGCAGCCCCCAGGGGACATGGGAAGTCTGAGATTATCTCATTCGGATTTGTAATTTGGAACTTACTCTGTAACCCCGATAACCACTTTACGATCATAATTTCGAACAATTATGCCAATGCCTGTAAGTATCTAGCTCCTATTAAGGATGAGATAGAGAACAATAAGACTATTAAGGCTGTATTTGGGGAGCTTAAATCGGATAAGTGGTCTGAGAACGAGGCTGAGTTCACACACAGGAAGAAGATCACGGTTGGGGGAAACGAGTTTAAGATACGCGGTCAGAAGTATTACGAGCATAGGCCTGACCTAATCATCATAGATGACGCGGAAGATGATGAGCTTGTAAGGAGTGACTCAAGGCGGGAGAACTTCGAACACTGGCTACTCTACTCACTAGAACCTGCCATGACCCATACCGACAAAGATAAGATAATTATGGTGGGGACCATTCTTCATAGGGCCTCACAGCTTTCTAAACTAATGGGGGACGAGGGCAAGTACCGAAATTGGTTCAGTAAGTTATATAAGGCGTTAGACGATGGGAAAGCCCTCTGGCCCCAAAATATTTCGACCAAATGGCTAGAGGACGAGAAAGAGAAAGACCCCTACAAGTTCGCCCAGGAATATCTTAATAATCCAGTTCCATTTGAACACGCTATGTTCAAGGAGGAATATTTCGACAATTATGAAGATAAGGACCTCCCAAAAGACCTCATCGTTAATATTACTTGTGACCTGGCGTGTACTGATAAAAGCTATTCGGACTATACTGTTATTCTCCCTTGCGGTGTGGATGCTTATGGCGATTTGTGGGTACTTCCATATTTCCGTGGTAAATACTCTGACCCTGACAAAATCATCGAACAACTGTTCTCAGAGTGTGCAAAGTATGAAGGCAAGGATGGGTGGAGTCTCGGTAGAGTGGGAATTGAGAAAGTCGCTTTCCAACGATTTCTCGTTAAAAACTTCGATAGGGAACGAAAAAAGAGGGGCAAACACTTTCCTGTAGATGCTCTTGATGCGAAGGGCGACAAAGTCACACGCATCTCACAGCTACAACCTCTCTTTAGTGCGGGGGACATCCATATACGTCAGACTATGTTGGATTTAAAACAGGAACTCTTGGATTTTCCCCGTGCCCTCCACGATGATATAGCAGACGCACTGGCGATGCAGTTGAGCTACTTAGGGAACAAGCCGGTAGTCAAGAAAGAGAAACCCCTGGTTAGGTTCCATGTTACCCCTGAGATACAGCGTAAGAAGATAATGCGTAAAAGAGCAGAGGCTAAAAGCCCGAAAGTGATGATTAAAGGCAGATGGTAATACAATTAGTTAATGGAAATATATTGTGGCCAATGGGTGAGATTGAAATAGAACAGTATGGCATATCAATAAAGGTGCAAGACAATGAACACATTATCCCGCTTGCTCAGGTCCAGTGGATCTTTCGTGGTAAGGATAAAGACGAAGAACAAAGAATATATACTGGAGCGATTGGACAGAAGGCAGTCGCCACCCGAACTCCCTTCGGCGACATTACTTCAAAGACAAGCGAGGAACTGGTTAAAGACTTATATGCAAAGCAAGACTGGACGAAAGGAGAAAAGTAATGCCACAGAGAGATGGAACAGGGAGACTTGGTCGGGGGAAGAATTGTAACGCTACCGCAAGACGAGATAGGGTAAGAGGCGGTGGACGCAGGAGAAGAAGACGAGCAAGGATATTAGGTAGATGAGCTGGAAGCCAAACCAATTCAGGACAGCAACAAATACAAGCGTTACATTAAACGCAACAAGCTTCACAGACCTAATGGGCTCAAATAATGACAGATTATTCTGGGCTATCGGCAACCCTAACGATAATGATGTTATAGTAAACTTTCGTGCTGCGGCAGACGCAGTTGATGATACTGGGCTTTACATTCCTGGTGGAACCGCTTTTGAGATGCAGAATCCGATATATACGGGTGCTGTCAGTGCCATAGCCGTGGATGGAGCCCCTACGGTTTTGGTGATAGTAGCGTGAAGAAGTTAATAATAGTTTTAACAATACTGTTCTTTGCCAACAATGCGTATGCAGGGTGGTTATATACCGCAAGAAAAGTATCAACCCACAGCGTAACAGGAACCAATGTATATGTAGATGGTTTCCTGCGAGTGGGTGACGGTGCTACTGCCCCATACCTCACAGACAGAGGGGATATATGGGCAGAAGGAACATTCTCGGTTCACAGGGGTATCTTTGCTACGGCAACAAACTATGGTATGGGCGTACAAGTTCGCTCAAGCGATTATGTGCAGAACCTACCATATAGTAATGCCGACTTTTATGCAGAGGGCGGCATAGTATATGTGAGCGGTGCAGACTTTATAGATGACGGTGTTGTTACAGGAGATATTATCGCAGTCAGCTCTGGGGTGTATGAGGGGGCGGTAGGAGAGATAATCAGTGTTACCACCAACACGATAAATGTGTCAGTAGCCTCTGCGGGTGATAACGACCTTATAAGTGCGACTGGTTTAGGGTTCGTTGTTTACAAACCGCCACTGATGATGGTTCTTGATAGAGGGGATATTCATTTTAATGTGGGTGTTCACGATGATGCGTCATTTAAGATTGCCTCAAACCAGAATAGAAATGACCACATTGTTCACATTGATGCTGATGGTATGGTGACAGGCTCAACAGTTCTTGATATTGATATGGACTCTTGTGTTACTGGTTCAACCTCCGCCATAGGACTTAATTATTGTGCCAAGCAGTATGTGGAGGGTTTTACAGGAACAGGGTTTGATGTGAGCGTTGACATAGACGGCTCAACTGGTGGGGACATTCACATAATAGATGTTCAGAAAACAGGAACGGGTGATGTTGACCTTTCGGTAATGGCTACTGGACCAGGGGTAGATGTTATACACCAGCACATAGGAACCGAAGCTAATCTTGATTATGGTGAAACCTACGATGCTTCGACAACAACTTACACCGATACTACAACACAGTTTAATACAGCAGGGGATGACATACAGATATTCATAGAAGATGATGACGCAATTTATGTCGCCTCCACAGAAAAGTTTGACCAGATAAATGTGATATTAGACACGGGAGCGAACTTCAGCATAGCACCGACCTTTGAATACGCAGAAGCAAACGCAGTGGCTTGGCACGTATATACACCAGGCGACGATACAGATGGGTTCCAGCAGTCTGGAACAATACGATATGACAGTAATCATTTATTGAATTGGGGATTAGCGACAGAAGCACAGGTAACGGGTGCTGGCGATGCAGTAGATTGTTACTGGGTTAGGATTACAAGAACAAGAAATAATCTTGTTGTTATACCAGTAGAATCAACCATAGGCGTGACGAGCTTAAAGTTAGATTATGAGTGGGATAAGGTTGGTCACGTTACCACCAAGACAGTTTATATGGACAAGCTTAAATTAAACGAATCCGCCCCAGGAAACACGCCGCCCACAAATACGGCGTGGCTATATGTGGATTCGGCAGACGGTGACTTAAAAGTTAAATGGGACGATGGCACAGTAGAAACAATAGAAGACCATCCATAAGGAGTAGAAATGGCTAATAAGAAATCTGATGATACGCAGTGGAAGTTTAACGACTTAAAAATAACTGAAGCCGAGATGGGCTACTGGACCAAGGAGATTAACAACTCCCGCGAGTTTCGTAAGAAACATTTCTACAACGACGAATCTAATACGGGGATAGCCAAGGACTGCCTAGATTATTACCTCGGCAAGCAAGAGATTCAATCGGCTGGCTTGGAAACTCCCATTGTGGATAACCAGATTGCCCCTATTGTAAATACATTCATGGCAGCCATACTTTACCAGAATCCAGAGATAATGGTAAATCTTAAACGACAAAGCGAAATACCATATCAAAAGGAAATTGCTAAATCCGTATTCAGTTATTTCCAGACAGAACTGAAAATGGGCTGGCAGAACCAGCAAGCTTTATTTGACGGATATGTAACTGGATTAGGAGTAAAAACTAATGGATATGATTCCGAATTCGATACAATCGAGGAAAAGGAAAAGATTACAAAGACGGTTAAGAAGCGTCGAGGACTGGGAAGGGGAAAAGGTTGGAAAACTGTTGAAGAAGAAGTCGAAGAAGAAATTATCAAAAGACGAGAATGGATAACCAAAGAGTTTCCCTCTAACCTACGTCATAGCCCATTTATGACGCTTGTTGATCCAAGAGCTAAGTCCGCTTTACCATTTGACGGGAAGTGGGTGTGCTTAGAATATGAGGTTCCATATAATGAAGTTAAAGGAAACCCAGCATTTACAAACACCGAAGACCTCGCACCGTCTGGGGCTGTTGGCACAGACAAGGAAAAGATTCAATGGGACGACTACAAGCGTAGTATGTGCCATCTCTACCAAATCCAAATTAGTCGCAAAGACGGTCTATACGTCCTTACTCTGGCCAAAGACTATGATAAACCTCTCCGATATATCAAATACCCCTTCGAGGTTGAAGGATTTCTAACTACATTCCTTACATTAAACCCCACAGCAGACGCATTCTATGCACCATCAGACCTTTGGGATTTAATACCTTTACAGGACGAAGTTAATTACATACAAAGCCGGATGTTAGAAGCTATCTACAAGTTCCTACCTAAGATAGGAATTATGAAAGATATGCTTCCCGATGAGGAGGAAGTTAAAAATGCTATCGCCAAAGGAGATATTGGTACTATTCTTACTTTGCAATCTGCTACTGTTGGTACTGGTCATCCTCAACAGGCTATTCAAGTTCTAAACTTCCAACTCGATCTAAATGACAAGATGGCTGTGCTTCAGAATCTTAAGAACGATATGCGGCTACGATCCGGCGTTACGGAAGCGGAGTTGACCGGCAGAACTGATTCGAAAACTGCGACAGAAGCGAGCATTGGTGCGAGAGGGTCATTTACCCGCATTACCGCAAGGCGTGAGAAACTTCGCCAGTTCTTAAAAGAAGACTTACGCAAGTTTGCCCAGATTGTTATTCAGGCAGCTGATTTCCCGCTGTTAATTAGAATCACGGGAATACGCGAGGTTGATCCTCTTACTGGTGTACCTGTCACCGAGCGTTGGCTACAACTCAATCGTGTTGATGAAGCCCTCAAGGGTGAGTTCGAACTTGATATAGACATTCTCTCAGGTCAGCAGCCAAACGTAGAGCTTAAACGCCGCCAGATACTCGAAACAGCAAACTTCCTATTTAGCCCTATGGTCGAGCAGACGCTCGCCCGTGAGGGAATGAAGATAGACAAGACGTTACTTATTAAGGAATTTTTAAGAACGATGGATCAGTTCCGCGAAGCTTCTGAACTTGTTGTTCCTATGAGTCCTCAAGAACAACAGCAACTCGCTATGCAACAGATGATGCAGAGCGGTGCTTTGCAGAAGATGGCAACTGCTCCCCAGGGACCACCTCAAGCTGATGACCAGACGATGGGTCAGATGGTGGCCGCACAACAAGGAAGGATTTAATGCGTGGCAAAAAAACAGTTCCAGGCAAAGACTCTCCGCAGCTCAATAATAAATGCTATAAAACAGCAGACGACAAAGCGGCAGCCCGCATCGTCTCAAGGCCAGTCAAAGTCTCCCAAAAGCACTGGGAAACTATCTTCGGAACCGAGGATGAGCGTAAGAGACGCCTCAAGGAGTACCGTCAGCGACGTAGCCAAGAGATTGATGGAAACAAACTGGGCGAGTCGCAAGGACCCGTCATTTCTCGGTGGGACCCAGAGTGGACGGTCCTCTCGACAGGGAAAAGGATGAGCAAGGGTGAACTTAAAAGATACTGCAAACAACACGGAAAAGTCTGGGAAAACGGTTGAGTCGAAAGACATCAACCTTATACTTACTTTAACCAAGGAGGGTATTGTAAAGGTCCAAGGACCTATTGTCAATAAGCCTCTTTGTAATTATATGGTAGACGTGGCAAAACAGGTGATACTTTCTTATAAACCAAAGTCGGCTATTGAAACGCCGAAACCAGTAATAACATAGGAGGGCATTATGCCTTGTAAGGGAAAGAAAAAGCGGAGAAAAAGGAGAAAGAAATGAAGGGGTTAATCATAGGCCTATTATGTCTATTGCTTGCTACCCCAGCATACGCATTTAGGATTACTGCTGTACGGGAGACTGTAGGGGCGTCTTTGTATTCAGGACAAAATACCATCACATCGGGTACAGCCGTGCAGTTAAGTTACTCAACTGCGGCAAAAAAAGTCCTTGTAAAACCAACAGCAGAAACCAAGCAGAATATTTATATTGGGGGTAGTAATGTAACATCGGCTAATGGTTTTGAGCTTGTAACGGATACCGTTACAACAATAGATGTTGGGTCTGCTACAAGCATATATGCAATCATAAATGATGATGTGGAACCAACCGCTTCAGCGTTGAGTTATTTAGTAATAGTAGAATAAAGGAGGAGGAAAAATGGGACAACAGCCAAGCATAACTGGAAAGAAGAAGATTCTTAACCACAAGGATATGCCAGGTTTCATATCTGCAACAAAGAAACCGAAAGGTTTCAACTATGTGGATAAAGAAACCATCTGTGGGAATCTAAAGAAAACGAAGTTGCCGACAAAGAGAACAATCATAAAGGCTAAGTAATTATGGCTATAAAAGAAGATGGCTTATATAAAGCATTAAGACACCTTCTTGCTTATATGGGTAAGGACAGAAAGCCTACGGAGATGCGACGCATCGTTAAGACGGCTATGAAGCCAAAAAAACGTGCTCGATCTGCGAAGGTAATGCGTAGTCCAAAACAGGCTAAGATGCTAAAGACTCGTCCGGTAAAGGGCGGACTTTACGAGAACAAGCCAATGAAGCCCAAGGACAAGCGTATGGAAGATCTCTTGTTCGTATCAAGCAAGACCCCAATACCTCCAGTTTTTAGATACCCAACCAATTTCTAAATAACGAAATTGTAAAGGAGGTGATTTAGAAGTGTTGATAGCATTAGCACAACAGGTAGGAGCATATCTATCTGGCGTAGGTGAGGCTTTAGGGCAAGTTTGCCTGAAGCTGTTAGGAGCGTAGTTTATTTAATTTCGTGGGAACGCCCACGCTAAAAAAGGAGATAGAGAAAAATGGACGAAAACACAAAGGTCGCTAACAACCAAGGAGAAGGAACTCCGCAGGTGGATTCGACGCCACCGGAAACAACCGAGACTGCAACGCCGAGTGTGGAGAGCGGCGAAAAAGAAGCTCCAGTTGAACAGCAGTCTGACCGACTTGATAAGAACCCTCGTTTCAAGGAAGTCATCGAGCAGAAGAACGCAGCTAAAGAAGAAGCCGAACGACTCAAAGCCGAGGCCGAACAGTGGAAGCAGCAATACTACGAAGGTTTACAGCCCCAAGAGCAACCTGCTAACCAACCCTCTGACCCATACGCAGGTATGTCGCCAGCGGAGAAGGAGCAAACTAAGAACTTCATTGATAAATTTGTTATGCCGAATGTCGAGGCAAAATATGCCCCGTTCGTTCAGGAATATCAAACTGAAAAGCTGAACAAGCAGATCACTGAGGCGAAGGAGTTTGCCCAAGGTTACGGAATCGAATTTGATAAAGAACTTCCTAACATCGTTAACTATTTATCTCGTCCGGAGAATAGGGGACGATTGACGGCTACCGAAGCGGTTCGCAACTTATACTTTGATAAGATAACAAACACTGTCAGAGCTAAAACTGCGAGCGAGCTTCAAAAAGAAAAAGAGGTCCTTATGGAGAAGAAAAAGCAAGCGAACATGACAAGCAGCTCGATTAACCCCCAAGCTGTCGTACAGTCCGAGGAAGCGGCGAAAGCCAATATGAATGACTTCCAAAAGACTGCCTACGATGTCAAACGGGCAATCAAAGCTGTTCAAGGGGGATATAAAAACCCCAAAGTTAGGAGTTAAGTAATGGCTTTAAGCGTAACACAAGTTGCGGCAACGACCCTCGATTACCATTCGAAGGAAATTGCAGACGCTATTATTAACAACAACGCATTGTCGGCTTGGCTGAAAGCATCTAACAGGGTAAGAGTTGTACAGGGTGGTCAGACTTTCCATGAGAAAGTAATCTACTCGGAAACAACGGGATTTGATTGGATTTCAAAATCTGATGAAATAACATTGTCGACAACCGATAGCCTGACGGATGCGGAGTATGACATCAAGATTCTTGCTGGACCTTTGAAGATTCTCCATTTTGATAAAATGAGAGCTCAAGGTGAACAGCAAGTCGCTGATTTAGTAGAAGTAGTTGTTGAGACCGCAAAATCAACAATGTCAAATCGTATGGGTGCTGCCGTGTTTAACGACGGAACCAATACAGATGCACTTCACGGAATCCAGCTCTTGGCGTCTACGACAGCAGGTGAGACAGTAGGTGGAATCGATTCAGGCACGTACACGTGGTGGGACAATCAAAGGGACACTACGGGAACCGCTGGGTTCAATACGAACCAGGCAGGAATCGCATTGTTCAATGATATGCTTTCAGACTGTGCACAAAATGACCACGATTTCTCGGATTTAATCGTGACCACAAGTGCTATCTGGACACTATATCAACTGTCAACGACAAACGTGACTCGATTAATTGATTCACGAATTGGTGCGTTGGGTTATAAAGCGTTAGATTTTATGGGAGTACCTGTTACATGGGATTCAAATTGTCCTGCGGAACACGCTTACTTCATAAACTCTAAATATATGTATCTACGTGTTCTTGATGGTGGCGAATTCGTAACCAGTGATTGGGAACGTGTTCAGGGCCAGCTTTCAGACTACGCAACGATGCATTTCTATGGACAGCTAACTACGAACAACCGTTCGAAGTTAGGCGTAATTAACAGCATAACAGGTTAAGGAGGAGCTATGAAAAAACTATTAGTTTTAGTGCTCGTAGCTTTCTTCTTTGCCACGTGTGCTTATGCGTTGAATGAAACAGCAGAGAACGGTCCCCAGAATATAACAGCTTGTTATATGATTGGAACAAGTGCTGTGACTTCAGGCAACGTAGTAGTTCTCACCGACGCAGGAGATACCACAAGGACAATCGAATACGACGGTGCAGAAGTTACTTATTCAACAACAAGTGAAGAAATCTACGGTGTCATAGTTGATACTCGAAACTTTACCGAAGCTCAAATGGCTCAAGGTCAATGGATTCGAGTTCAGACATATGGCTATAATGATTCGATAGCTGTTACCCAAGGTAGCGGTCCAATTACCATAACTGCTGGCTACGGCCTCCTCACGGATGGCGGAGCAAGAAGCGGTGCTGCTGGTAATACCATACAGGGTAGAGCGGCAAGAGCTGGTAATGCGGCTGCAACATCGAATGCTGTAGCGTTTACTGCACCTGTCGGAAGCACTGGTCAAACGACCATTGAAGGTTGGTTGAATTGGTAAATACACACGAGGTCAGAGAAACTGATAGGATTTTTTCATTGAAGAAAACTATGAGAAACATATTAGTTTTACTCGTAGCTTTTGCCTTAATTGGTGGTGCTACGGGGGCATACGCATTGAACGAAAGTGACTCGGAAGGCCAACTCAATATAACCTCGTGTTATATGATTGGTGTCGGAGACACTACTTCGGGCAATGTTGTTGTGCTTACTGACGATGCTGATACGACAAGAACTATTGAATGGCCTGGTAAGGAAGTAACTTATACAACTGCCGAAGAACCCATTTATGGCGTAATTGTTGACTCAAGAAATATGAGCAACGCTACAATGGCTAACGGCAGATGGGTAAGGGTTCAGACTTACGGCTACGTTCCTACAATCAAGATATGTACTGAAGATGTAGGCGGTAGCGGAGGTGCATTACCAAGAATTGTAACTGGAGGAACAGCTATTTGTGCAGGGGGTACTTACCTCGACGGAAATAGCAACAACGTCTACGGACTTGCTGTCAACGCAACTGGCGATGCAGAATATGTAGGCAAGGTTGTTACTTCAAATGCAATCTCTCTGGGAGCGGTTGATGACCGTGATGAACTACAGGCTACCACCGATGGTTGGTTGTATTGGTAAACAGGTTTTGAGGGGAGCCTAAATTCCCCTCACAATTTTATGAAATATCTATTACCGTTGCTTCTTATATCGTCACAGTTGATGATATTTCCCCAGCTTTCATTTCGCTGGTGCAAGGAAGTGACAGCACAGGTTTTGATGGTAGCGGGTATCTGCTACTTCATATGGCAAAAGAATAAGTCCATAGCACTATTCGTTCTTTGGAGTTTATTTACGTTCTTCCTTTTTAGGGGTTTACTCGTTAATGACGTAGCGGTTCCCTCTAAATACATACTTAACGGTGTGATGATGCTCAATATGATTAACATCGTGCTCTACGGTATGTTCTACGCAGTATTACGCAACATAAAACTTGATAAGAATGTAATCTATAAGACCTTTTGCTTTATAGCAATATTTCAATCGCTCTATGTCATATTCCAAGTCTTACAGTTAGACCAGTTCTTTCATAATATAAGTTTGGCTGACGGAGACAACCCTGTGAGGGTCTGCTGGCCAGTGGGCCTTTGGGGAAACGAGAGTCTTGTATCGTGGTGCATAGCGATTTGTGCTCCGTTCTTTCTCCAGTTTAAGCAGTTTCGTTATAAGCTGGGATATGCACTTTCAGGTTTGGCGATTGTGCTCACGGGTTGTTCCGCTGGCCTATTAGCTTATGGTTGCGGACTTTTGTTCTTTTTGTTTTTTAGAAGTCGTAAACTAGCTGTAACCTTAATTATACTCTTTGCACTTATTGGTGGTGGCTTAACCTTTTCCGGAAAAACTGGCGAATACCTTAACCCCACCCACCGCTTTGAGGTGTGGAAGACAGCAATAGACATAGGCAAGACAAAAGGATTAACAGGTTGGGGACACGGTTCTTTTGCAACTACATTTTATCCACAAGCACCCATAGAAATACAGCGAGACGGGTGGTGGAGACAAGCCCATAACGAGTTTGTTCAAGTGTTCTACGAGCAAGGGGTTATTGGTCTTGGGATATTGTTAAGTTTAATGTGGATAGCCTTTATGACGTTCATTAAGAAACGTAAGGGGCTTATCCCATTCACAAGTTTAGTAGCAGCAAGTTGCTGTATGTTTTTTGGGTTTCCGTTGCGGACAGCGATGGGAGCGTTGATAGTAGTGAGTCTCGTATTATTTGAAAAGGAGAATCAATAATGGCAACACCAGGATACCAAGCAGTACATTTAAGTGATGTTTCAAAAGGAAGAAGATTAGATGTTATAGGTACATTGGATGCGACGGGAGCAGGGTTTACGGTTCAGGCAGTAAGTGTGACTGACACCGCAACTGCCTTACCCACAACACCTATGAGCAATAGAAAAGCAATATCGGTTAGAAATTGGAGCACGAGTGCCCAGAGGATTTATGTGGGTGGTAGCGATGTAACTACAGCAACAGGCTACCCAGTTCAGGCAACAGAGGGACTACCATTTAACCTTTCAAGTGGAGCAGAACTCTACGGCATAGCAGATACGGGTGAGACCGTTGATGTCCGTGTAATTGAGATAAATAACAATTAGGAGGTTCTATGACTTTAGCTGAATTAAGAACCCGTGTATATAAACGTCTTGGGCGAGCAGATGACATCACCCTTGACAATGATATAGTCTATGCCTTTGAAATGGTGCAGGACGATATAACAAGTACAGTAAACCTGTATGAGTTAATGGTTCACGACACAACAAGCTTGCAACCCTTACCATACACCCGTGCTTATAGCTTACCAAGTGACTTCGGTAAAATGATACAGATATGGAATGACGATGATTATGGCACAGAGCTTCGACGTATCTATCCCACGAACTATAAGAACTATATGGACGACATCAACGCTACAGGAACAGAACCGCACTATTATGACATAATCGGTGCAAGTACAACAAGTAAGCGTATAGAGCTTTTCCCGATGCGAGCAAGACATACTCAAGGTCTTATAACTGCCTATGCTAATGCTGGCGGTGGAGAGGTAACAGTAACCTGCACAGCCCATGGACTTTCAGACGATGATTGGATAACGATAAGTGGCACAACAAACTATAACGGCACTTTCCAAATAGGAACCGTAACTACAAACACTTTCAACATTACAGACACTTGGGTAGCTGATGATGCTACGGGAACATGGGAACTTGAGAGTGCCACGCATGGTGCAATAACCGCCTATGCTAATTATGCTGCAGTGGTAACGGGAGCAGTTAGGGTGACAAGTGCAGACCACGGAAGAACAACGGGAGAATGGGTTACAATTTCTGGAACCACGAACTATGATGGCACTTACCAAATAACCCAAATCAATGACGACAACTTCTATATCACAGCAACGTGGGTAGCAGACGACGGGACTGGTGTATGGGAAAAGCTTACTTACCTACCCTTCATTTACCAACGCCGCCTTGACTACCTCTCTAATACTACCGACGAGAATATTCTAACACAGTTCTATCCACAGGTTTATATTGAGGGGGCGGTTTATTATCTCTACCGTGACGCTATATATAGGGACCAGCCCGAAAAGATAGCCTTTAGGAAACAGGAATACGACAAGCAGATGGCACTTATGCTAAAAGCAGAACGCCAGCCTGACAAGATAACAATGATTTCCCCAAAGAGAATAATCCCCTCAACAGATAGGATGTACAATGTTCAAACAAGCGGTTATAACGATGCTTAAAAGAATACAACTCCTTGTACTTGTATGTACAATTGTATGTACGATACATATACAATCCTTTGCTGGCGGTAAGTGCCAGTTCTGTAATGGACCAGTGGATGATATAAGCACTACCACTGTTGAGATGTACACCTATTGGGATATTGAGGCAAAAGCCCCATATCTAAAGAACGGCAAACGTAAACTAAAAGACGTAGAGATTGAAGCTACCTATGGCAAGTGTAAGAAATGCGATAGGTTCTGCGAATATTATAAAGTCAAAAAAGTCAAAGATGCCCCTCCAGGAGCTAAAGAAAAGAAAATTAAATGAAAAAACTCTTAATAGCCCTATTGGTATTAAGCCTTGCAGCTACAGCATATGGAGCAGAGCGATTCAAGATACGCAGTTTTATGGGGCTTAATACGAGATTAAACCCGTACGAAATAAAAGATAATGAATCCCCCGATATGGCGAACTTCGTGTTAGACGAGGCTGGTTCCCTTACCGAGCGACCCCTTTTCCAGCGATATAACGAAGATTCAGCAGGACCCATACCCATTACAGACCTATTCAAGTTTTACGAATCAAACGATGTTGGACATCTGATATGTGCTGGTGGTACGCAATTATTCCAAGCTACGGGTGGTGCGTTAGATCCCATACTTACAGCTAATACAGTAACAACCTATACTGATTGGGGCTTTGAAAAGTTTGTAAGCGGTAGTGAGGAATGGGTATTTGCTGCTAATACAGATACAGAGTTGCTTTGGTGGGACGGCTCTCTTGGCAGAGACTTCGGTGAATGTGGTGGAGGACCAGATGACAATATAAGCATTCTAAAGGTTCATAAGAGTCGCTTATTTGGGTCTGGTAGCGATGAATATCCTTATCGGGTTTATTATTCTTCTCTTTCCGAAGGAAACGACTGGGCTACAACAGGCGGCACACTCGACTTACCTACATACGAAAAGATTATGGCTCTGGAGGTGCTTGGTGACATCCTCTATATTTTTACCAGAGCAAATATCTACGCCCTCTATGGGGACACTCCAAATGAATTTAACTTGCGACCCACACACTCAAACTATGGCACTCACGCTCGGCGTTCAGTGGTAAAGGGGGACAAGTTAATATTTTTTCTTAACAAGGCAGGGGTATTTGTTTTTGATGGGTATCAATCAACAAATCTTTCAGAACCTATCCTACCAACGATAGAAGGCATATCAAGCACTTATTTAGACAAAGCCGCAGGAGTGTATGACAAGAATGGTCGTTACTGGCTTTCTTGTGCAAGTAGTGGAAGTACCTTAAACGACCAGATACTCGTATATGATGTACCTTTAAAACAGTGGTATTTACTTAATAGTGCAAACTTCGCCTCGCTTATCAAGCTTGATGGTGGTACAGATACAGGACAACTATATGCTGGCTGTTCCGATAGGGCGGGTTGGCTCTGGCAGTTACAACGTGGTAGTGCAGAAGAACAGATTATTATAAACTCGTTAGAACAATTAAACGATGGAGTAACGTTTAATACTGTCATATGGGACGTTGACAATCCTACACTACGCTTATTGGGTGGGGCGTTTGGAGATGTGGGAGAAGCTACGAGCTCTGACCCATATACAACTCTGCTGTGTCACTTTGACGGGGCAGATGAGGCAACCACAAGCGTTGATTCAAGTCTTTCGGGACACACCCTAACCCTTAATGGGAATGCTCAACTTGATACATCAGAAGCCCGCTATGGACCTTCTTCGATTTATTTTGATGGTTCTGGAGATTTTGTAACTGTTCCAGCTTCAAATGACTGGGTGTTTGGGACCGATGATTTTACCATAGAATTCTGGGTGAATTTTGCCAGTGAGCTATGGGGACAGCCCGATACTTATGGTATGTGGTTTATAGACGCCTATACATCAGGATTACCATGGGTGGGTTGGTCTTTGGGATGTGACCAAAATACTGACCGACATATAAGTTTTGCTGCGTATGATAGTGGTGGTACAACAGTTGCTCAATATAGTGCTGATTTTGAACCCACAATTGATACGTGGTATCACATAGCGGTTGAACGATATGGTAGTGAATGTCTTATATTTATAGATGGTGAACAACAAACTGTTACTGAATATACTTCTTTTGCAGATTTAGATGCTGGCGGAACTCTTTATATAGGTCGCCACATGAATATAAGTGCTGCTTGGTATTGGGATGCAAACGATTGGATGGATGAAATACGCATATCAAAGGGTATAGCTCGCTATACTGGTGACTTTGACCCAGGTGTAAGAGTTCAAGACGGCTGGTACGCAAGTGACAACTTCACGATAAATGTAACAGGAGCAACTGCTCTTGGAACAATAGAGTGGAATGAAACCATAGATGGTACTTGGGAAGATTTACAGGTTACTACACGTACAGGTGCGACAGATGCTACAGTTGATTATGATGGCTGGGAAACGTGGGTATCAACTAATGTGGTCTCAATAGACGTTGTTAGCGACGACTTCGCAGCGTGGACTTCCGTTGACACAAACACAATGACAGTTATGCGACCTATTGATAGTCGTGGAATACAGGCAAGAGATGTTTGGAGCTATGAGACAGACGACGATGTTTCGCCCCCCTCGGTACAGTTTGAAGTGTCCCGTGGTACAGCAACCATTACAAGCCCTCGTGTAGCTTGGAGAACATTCCCAGAAACAGATATAGACCAAGATACATTCATAGGTTATTGGTTGATGTCCCCATCAACAGGCGATAGCGTAATCCTTTCAATAGGAGAAGTAACGCCTAACATAGTTGGCTATATAACGGCTAACACAATAGAAGCAAACACTTGGGAGTATCATTATTGGAATCTGTCTGACTATGCTTCTACCGACCTTGACTACCTCACCTTTATGCAACTTCAATATATCGGAGATATGCAGGGGTCAATATACCTCGGAGATGTGTATGCGTATGACTTCTATGACAATGGCGACTTGATGACCTCTACACCAGATAACCAGCTACAATTCAGAGTAATCGAAGCGAGTGTAGTTGAGATGCAGACCCCAGAGATGAACTTCGCTAATGGGTTCATAATCAAGTTTACATATGCAAGCGTAGCTGGGTCAGAGGAAGGTGCGTTCCTATCTAAATGGTTCAGTAAACCCCTTGACTTTAAGTCGGAATACAATAAGAACTTTCACTTCGTAGAACTCACAGCAAAGTCAATGGCGAGTCCTACGGATAATATAGTATCAATAAGCTGGGATTGTGATGATGGAGATAGGACAGGTTGTATGGAAGATACATTCCCAGTAAGCGACGAAAGAGTTAAACTTCGTTACTGGTTCCCAAGCGGTACTTGGGGCAAAGAGATACAACTTGAGATTACGGACAATGTAGTGGATAGCGATCTTGTTATTTACAACCTTAATCTCTCGTACACATTAGGAGCGGGCGATGGGACTTGATTTATTACCGATAGCGTCACCAGATGATTTTCAGGCTATTAAAGAGAACTTTAAAAGAATAAGTGACAACGTGCAAAGCTTGCAAAAGCTAAAGGAGAAAGATTACCTTACTACTGCACCTTCAACCAATGATCTTAACGACAAGCAAATGACACTCGCAGAGATCGGTGGAACAATGTACATATATATGAGGGTAGGGGGTAATAACTATCGTGTCGCACTCAACGCAGTTTGATTGTGATAGGTGCGGTACTTGTTGCCGCACTGTAGATTGTGAACATCTTAAAGAAGATAATACGTGTGCAATATATGAAACAAGACCGGATAGATGCAGGGTTGATAAGTTATACGAAATACTTACAAAGCGAGGAATTAAGGAATCCCTTGAGAATTTTTATATTAAATATAAGGAAAAGTGCGAATTATTAAGGAGGAAGGCGTATGCTAAAGCATCTGATTAGTTACACAAAAAGAATATTGAAAGACCAGAGGGGGTTCTTTGGTAATTTATTTAGTAGACCAGAACCAGAGGTACAGAATGTTATCCCACCAATGTCCCCACAACAGCAACAACTATGGGATCTTGGACAAGGTTATTTAGCTGGTGGCTTCCCAGAGTTTACCAATTTAGCGTCGCAACAATGGAGAACGGAAACCTTCCCAGGCATCCAAGAATTATATGAAGCTCGTCGTGGGCTTGGGAGAGGTAGTACGCCCGAAGTGCTAGGGGCACAACGCCAGCAGGGATTGACTGCGGCGAGAGCAGCAGCACAACAAGCTCAAGCACGAAATCAACTTATGGGTATTCTTGGCGGTATAGCACCAAGGGGAACTGCGGTAGTTGGTGGTCAAAACGCATCACCATTTGAGAATTTTATGAATGTAGCAGGTCCTCTTGCTGGCTCAGTTGCTGGTGGAATGTTTGGTGGTCCTTTTGGTGCGATGGCAGGTGGACAACTTGGCTCAATGGCGGGTGGTCTCCTAGGAACTGCGGGAACAAACATAGCTCCAAGTCTAGGATTCGGGGAAGACCCATCAGGTCAATTTACACAGAAAAATTTATTGGATCAGTTAGCGGGTTTAATAAGGGGGTAATATGCCAGTACAAGTAAGACAAAGACAACCATTTGATTATGGCCAATTAGGGCGAGTCATAGCATCAAGCTATCTCCAGGCCCAAAGGCAACGACAGGAACAACAACTACAGCAACAGCAACTTCAGCAAATGGCTCCTTATAGGGAAGCTATGACAGAATATTACAAATCACGTCTACCAAACTTATTGGCAGGATACAAGAAACCAGAAGAAGTACCATCGTCTCTTGGAGGTCAACCACTAAAGAACCTAAAACAAGATGAAACCACAGGACGATGGTTCCCCACTTATGGACCACCCACAAACATATATGGTTCTGGATTGTTTGGAGGAATGGTTGGGGATGTATTAAATGCTGGTCAAGGGGGAGGGCAAACTGTTGTAGGTAATGAACCCTCGGAAGAAGATATAGCATACACAATGAAACAGCACAATCTCTCAAGAGCTGAAGTATTGACAAGATTAGGGAGATAATAATGCCAAGAGACTTGTTGGCAAACACCCAACAAACAAGACAGCCGCGAGATTTATTAAGTCAACCCACCAGGCAACAGCAACCAAGAGACTTATTAACTCAACAACCAAAAGACCTTTTGGGTCAAGGACCAAAAGACTTGTTGGCTAACGAACCAAACCTCTTAGGTAAGGCAAAGGAAGTAGTGGGCTCATATCTCAAGGAAGCTCAACCTGCTTTCAAGATGCACGCTCGCTATCCCTATGAAATGCTTACAGGTCGAGGAGGGGAGATACCATATTCGGAGTTTGATAGAGTTGGTAATGCACCCTGGAAACAGCTTATTCTAGAAACATACCCAGGGATGGAACGTTCAACCGCAGGTCAGTTAGCGGCTCAAGCCGGTGGGGGACTCTTAGAGTTCGGAACTAGACCGTCTTCATACATCGCCGCAGGAGCATTAGAGAGAGCTATCCCTGCAATCGCACAAAAGGCTGTAGCAATTCCAGGCGTTAGGCAGTTTGCCGCTAAACACCTACCAACTTTTATGAAAGGTGCTTTAGATAAGACAGCTCTTTTACAACAAGACCCCCTTGAAAGCATGGCACAAAGGCAACTAAAAGAAATTGTAATGCCTAGATCTGCAAGGGAAACAAACATATTGTCAAAGGTAAAACCCCCAAAAGATGTTACTAACATAGCCGCAGAGAGGTTCGCCCCAGGAGTCACATCACAAGGTGCGGACACCGCACAGATGAGCCTAGCACGATACTCCGACGACACCGTAAAGGCTATGGAAAACTTAATGACAAACCATCCTGAGATAAAAGCAAAGAAAACCTTTACCTTTGCTGAACTAGAGAAAATGGGGGATAAGCTAGATGACACATTTCTCTTAAACAAGATGATTGCAAATGAGGGTCAATTAGCTGCGGAAGTTATTAAGCAGGGGAAAATACAAGACGCTACTATTCGCACTACCCTTAAAAGTAGCTTTGATGACATTGTAGGTAATATTAAGAATGTTCTTGCGAGACAAGAGACCACTGCAACTGCAAGGGCGGGTACTGAACTTGGTAGAGCTTTAGGGGCACGAAAAGCAGCGATTCAACCACAAAAAGAGATAGCAGACTTGCTTAACAAGAAAATCGCCCAGGCACAGAAAGATCCCTTATTAAACATGGAGGGAAAAAAGCGAATAGTGCGGGCACTTGAACTTCTAAGAAAGAAAACACTTAGTGCAGAATTTAATCCCTCTTGGTTTGATAAGAGTTATGAGTTCTGGCTAAACAATATATTATCGGGTCCCTGGACTCATACAGTTAATATAGTTAGCAACGCAACTTTTGCAGGTATTAAACCATTTGATAAACTTTTAAGGGCTACGTTAGATGTTCCAGCTTCTTGGTTTAATAAGGGTCAACGAAGTCACTACTTCTCAGAAATAGCGGGACAGTTTAGAGGACTAAAGAAATTTGCTAAGGGTGAGAAGCTACCTGGGGGAATAGCTCCTGGTAGCAAGCTAGATGTTGTTCGACCTGGACAAATTAAAGGCTTGAAGGGTAAAGCTATAAGAATACCCACAAAGGCTTTGGAATTAGAAGATAATTTATTTAAGCGATTAACAGGGTGGATGGAGCTTGGCGGAAAGGCCGACACCATAGCACGACAAGAAGGCTTACGAGGAGCGGCTCTAGTTGCTCGAAGAAACCAATTAATGCTTAATCCCACAGAGGACATATCTAAAGCAGTTATGAAAGAACAGCTTGAGCGAACCTTTCAAGATATAACCCTTCCTGGTGAGATCGTAACCGGATTACCCCAAAAGGCTTTAAGGTGGGTTATTCCCTTCAGAAGAACACTCGCTTCAATCTTAACAAAGGGGCTCGAAAGAACGCCCCTCGGATTTGCGAAGGTAGCAGGAAAAGCTATTAAGGCAAAAACAAAAGGGGCTGCTTATCCCCAAGGTGAAGTTGTTGCAGACTTAGCGAATGCTTTAACAGGTTCTGCAATTATGGGTGGTATAGCTATGGGTGTGGCTAAGGGTAATGTAACTGGTGCACCCCCCAAAGAAAAAGCCAAGAGAGACTTATTTTATGCACAAGGGAAACAACCATATAGTATAAAAATAAAAGATCGTTGGGTTCCCTTTAGTCGATTAGAACCATTTGGAACAGCAGCTATGTTTATGACAGATTTAATACAGGGTTGGAGAGACTCAGAAGGGGAGAACTTACCAGCAAGAACAGCTGACTCCCTATTTAGTCTCGCTCGCTCTCTAGGTAACAAGACTTTCCTAAGTGGTCCAATAAACCTTATGCAAGCTATGATGCAACCCAAGATATATGGGGATCGTTATGTCGGGCAGTTCGGGAGGGGGTTCGTGCCATATGCGGGTCTGTTAAGCAACATTAGACGAGCAGAGGACTTAGGGGTTCGTGACCCACAAGGTTTACCCGAAAGAATTGCAGAACAAATACCAGGATTATCTCACCTTATCCCACAACGAGTAAGCTCGCTAGGTGAAGATGTTGAGAGAAAGCCGGTTGGCATTTCTCGCTACACACCGTTCCCAATTACAAAGGTACAGGAAGATACAGTTGTTAATGAATTGGTAAGGTTAGACAAGGGGATAGGTTTCCCCTCAAAGACAATACGTAGTATCTTCAAGACCAAGAAACCTACTAAGATAGATCGTAAGGATTATCGAAGGCTCTTAAAGGGAAGTGCCACGGTAATAAAACAGGCTCTTGATAGGCTTGTGACATCACCTCAATACTTACACTCTAATGACGAAATAAGGATCAGATTGATCGATTCGGTGGTAAGGGGTGTAAGAACGGTTGGTAGGGAACAACTTAAACAAGAAAAAGGTATTCGATGAACCTAACCCAAAGACCTTTTAGAAATCTCGGCAAATCAAAGAAAGATGAATATTTAGACAAGGCACTATACCACGGGCATAGGGCAACAGAATTCTTACATAAATATCAGGAGGAAGTAAAAAATGAAGAAGCTCGCAATCATTCTTGCGTTACTGACCCTAACGTGTAGTGCTTATGCACAGGACATTGGGGGTGGGAGTATCGGTGTAATAGTCAGTTTAACAGGTGTCCCCCAAGTTTCAGCCACAGAAGTAACGGCTAACAGGGCGTGGATAGATGGGTATAACCTACCTACTTCTGCCCCCGCAAACGACCAGATAATGAAATATGATATAGGCACGGGGCTTGTTGGTTGGGAAAGCGATTTACAGGGACTTACTGGAACAGACAGCTTAGATATCGTAGCGAATAGGGGTGCTTCAACAGATGTCGAACTTGACTTAAACGCTCTTGGAGCAGAGGATATAACGGGGACACGAGTCTCTGGTGATACGATAACCACCTCACACTTAACAGCTGACAGCTATATAGCAGCTCCTGTGGTTACAGGTGTAACCGTCTCTGGCGACCTTGTCAGGACTGGCTCATATACTTTCCCTGTCGCAGACGGACCCAATACCTATATGCTTACAACTGACGGTGCAGGGACAATGGATTGGATACCACAGCCTACGGTAGCGGCTTCTGGCTCTGCTTTATGGTATTCTGACGGTGGTCGCATGTCTGGAATCTCGATAGATACAGTTACAATATCAAGTGTTGTAGTTGATAATTTATATACTGATGGTACTCTCGGTGTTGAGGGAACGCTTACGGGAACTACGGTCTCTGGTGACAATGTAACAACTTCAATACTTACTTGCGACACTATGAACGAGTATGTCTTTGACCAGTCGGTAGCGAGTGGGACAAGTCCCGTATTTGATATGGCGAACTTCATTGGTAAGGACGGGCTTGATGCCGTAATAACCCACGGCGGTAATACTTCACAGGTAATTACCCTCGGTGATTTCGGTGCAAGCGATGTTACGCTTACCACAGTTGAAGCAACCACAAGCGTTTCTGGAACAAAAGTCATAGCTAATTACCTACACGCTGATGGGGCTTTAGGTATAAATGGAAACACAACTGGACAAACGGTTACATTCACAACCATAACTGGTGATAGGTTTACCGATGGAAGTATGACTTGTGAGGGCGGCCTACTACAGGCAGCGACTATTGTTGCTACTGACGGTGGCACACTACAGGTCAACTCTGACGGTGACGATAAGAACATAGCAATAACCCACGATGATACCGATAGCAATATTGATTGTTCTTCTGGGGAGATGAACTTCTCGGCAACAGTGTTTGACTTCGACTCTAACTCCAATTCTAATGGTATTACTATCAGAGGGGCAGATGCTGGAACTGAGTATGCAAACCTGTATGTTAATGCAGCTGATGATTTCATTATCGCATCAAACGGAGGAAAGGCGATAGTTGACGGGAACTCAAATACAGAGGGATTGCGTGTAGCTGGAACGGATGCGGCAAATGAATACGCAGACTTCTACGTTGATGCGGCTGACGACTTGTATGTAGATGTCAACGGTGGTGATGTGGTTATAGTGGATAGGCTTATGGTAGGCGATGATACTGCACCTTCCTACGACCTCCACGTAGACGGCGATATATACACTCAAGCAGTCACAGGGGACATTGTAAGCTTTGCTACCGTAACCGCAACAGATATATTCTTGGATGGCGGTAGGATTATGGAATCAGACCTTTTTGAAACTGACCGCAAAGCAGTCCTTCCGATAGAATGGGACATTGATGTTCTCTTATTCGCCCCTGACGATATAAACGATGAAGTAGAGGTGTTTGAATGTAACGGTAAAAAGTATCCTGCTGGAATCACCGTAACAACTGCCTCACTTTCACTACCAAGCGATGCGGCTTATACGCTCCCAGTTGAGATATGGTCGGGTGACCCCGCTGCGATTGATAGTGATACGGGGGATATGTGTACGCTTACAACGGGTGCAGGAGCAGCACAAGTGGTACTTGATAATGACAGGAGAGAAATAAACAATATGTACGTTTGTTCTGGTGACCGAGTATATTTAGATATCCCATCAACAGATGTTGACTGGGTTCATGTTAAGTTAATAGGATATGTTTTAGACTAAGGAGGAGAAATGAGAAAGATAATTGCAATCGCATTGATAGGAGTATTGTTAGCGGCTCCCGCATTCGCTGGCGTTCAGAAGGTTTCTGTTGAGAGGAATGTAGCAACACAGCTTCTAAGTGTTAAATCAAGCTGTACGAGTTGGTCGGGTAGACTTATAAACATAAGAGATTCCGTAGCCGCACACGCAAGCGAGATTGATGCTGGCGACCTTACGAAACTCAATGACATAAAGACGGAGATGAACACGGCTATTTCGGCCCTTAATGATGTGGTAACAGAGATAACAACGCAATTCCCAGATATTGAATAATGAAGAAATTACTTATAGGTTTACTATTAGTATTTGTATGTAGCATTGCGTATGGCAATGACGCTAACACGAAACTGTTAATGCACTTCGACGCAGACCCTTTTACCGACTCATCAACAGGTGGTGCTCACGGGAATGCCTCTGAAACTGCCGACGTTGATTTAGACACCGTAACTTACAAGTGGTCGCCTGGTAGTGCGGATTTTGATGGGGATAGCGGATATCTTACATACTCGAATGACGCTGATTGGGATATTTTAGCGGATGACGCCAATTCTTATGTGGTGCATTTCTGGGTAAAGATGGCTAATCATAGTGGAGAAGAATGCTGGTTATGCCATTACCAAGACGGGAGTAATTTTTGGAGGATTTGGCATAGGGATGGCTTTGGTGGAATGAACTTTAAGGTTCAAGGTGGTAACGAAACAGGTTATGTCGGGGAGATAACCGATACAAACTGGCATCATATTCTTTTCGCAATTATCGGAGATGGCTCGGGTTTCGATGTGGGAGTGTATAGAGATGGCACGCAATATGGCCATTGCACCCAGATTGAGTATAACTTTACAGGTGACTTGGTTATAGGAGATTATGACAAGGGTAGTAGTGGTCTATATTACGATGGACATATGGACGAACTAAAGATACAGCACGATAACTTAGAATTTGGCCTTGCTCCCGACGCTGGGCTTACGGATACTTACGATGTACCGACTGGGCCTGATGCCCCAACAAGTAGTTCAAGTCGGGTAATAATAGTGAGGTGAGAATGGGCAAACTCTTTGAGCTTCTAAACCGCTTTCGGATATGGTTCTTGATTATCCTCGCAATAGGGGCGATAATTGGCTGGGTATCGGTTTATGCTGAACTGCCTTCTCGTGTAGAACAGGTTGAATGTAAAGTCGGTGAAGCAGGGGACGCAGTCAAAGACCTCGCCCACACAGTAGATAAGTACGCTATGGTTCAGCAGGTAAGAGACGAGTCACAGGACGCACAGTTAAATGTCCTCGTAGAAATAATGAAGAAACAAAATGGCGATTAATAGAGAATCCCGAAGAAGTACCTTAATACTCCATGATGCGTTGCACTTTATGGCAGACGCTTACGAGGCTAATCGTAAGGGCAACCAGAAAGAAGTCAACGAAATTCTTACCAGGGGATCTCAATATCTACAGAAAGAACTTGTAAAAGACATGGAAAGAAAGAGGAAAGGCGATGAGTGATGTCATTCCCACTAGTGTTTTTGTATGGCTTCGTTCTGGGATTTATAGCGGGCTGGCTGTGGTGGAAACATTTACGCCAGTCATAGTTTTGTTTATAGTGTTTATAACATTGGCAATACCGTTTATAATAGGACCTAAAGATGGAGAATAACGAAAGAAGGTTATTATTAGATGCCTCTACTAAATATTTTGTGCTGGTTATGTTTAGCACTTATGTTGGCTTTTATATCTATAGAACTGTGGCGACAGGAAAAGAGCTGAATATGCCCGACTGGGTGGTTATGTTATTCACCCTCGTATTCCAGTATTTCTTCCGCCGAAGCCCAAAGGAGAACGGACACTATGTTCAAGAAACTAATTCAAAAAGCCCTGCGAAAGATAATTCTCCAGGCAACAATTGAGGTATGTAGAGAGGATTATATGACCGCCGTTCTTAAAGGACTGTGGCATGAAAAGAAATGCCGGCTCATATGGAAGGCGATGTGTGATTCGGGTGAGATGATGTTTAAGGATATGGCTAATGAATGCCGGGACGCGGCTGACTGGCCGAAGAAATACCCCGATGAAGTTTAGATGGAAGCGTATGTTTGGGAGCCTTCTGAAGGGTGGCATAACCCTTTCTTGGAGTACAGGCAACCCGAACAAGGCCAAGTGGGTACCACGGACTGACCCCTTGGATGATATAAGTAAAGCGAACCAAAGGAGGAAACGTGAGTTGCAAAAAACCAGACACAATATTTCAGATGGCGTATGACGCAATAGATAGTCTAGGTACGCCGGTATGGTTAAAGAACTTCCTAGGGGAAGTTCAAGAGATCATAATAGCCATAGCTTTCCAGATCGGAAAGACAGCGGTTGATGCGATCATAGCAAAGGTAATCGAAGTGGGGCAGGAGAATATTTCAGGGGAGCTAAAGTTCAAGAAAGTCTTTGACTTTATTAGAGACCAGCTAAAACTCGATGACTTAAAAGATTCGGCAGTACGACTTTTAATAGAGGCGATAGTTTCAAAATTAAAGAAAGCAGAGGATATTCCGTAAACATAGTTCATAGAAGTATTACATAGGGACAGGCTTAAAAGGCCTGTCCTTTTTTATTTTAAAATAGTGCTTGACAAATAGCATAAATCGGTGTATCTTTTACATTAAGAGGAGGCTGTATGATAAGTAAAACATTACCGATGCCTGAATGGTTAGGCGACTATCTCACCGACATAAGCAAATTCTACGACATTTCCCTCGGAGACACGATGCGTTCGTATATTGGAATCGGAATCATTGTTTCGTGTGGACTCGCTCTTGGAAAGAAAAAATCCGATAAAGAAGTCTGCGATATGATGCTTCAAAACCCCATAATAGCCAAACTGCGGAAAAATATCGGGGTTCCGGACATCACAGAAGATAGGCTGCTTATGAATGACATTCTCTATGAAGCCCGCAAGATGTCAGAGCGGAGAATGATATGATTAGAAGACAGGTTCTTTTCCCAGAGTGGATGGATGCAGCAACCGAAAAACTAGCAGAGATGTCAGACTCAAGCTACAATGATTTAGTCAGGATGCACCTAGGGTTATTCACCATCAAACTGATTCAGGATGCCTATGGGTTTAAGTCGAACCGTGATATGTGGGCTGACTTTATTGATGCTCTCAAGAAGTGTGAACCCATATTTTTAAAAGGCGAAACAGGGGAGTGGATGACAACACGCCACAGGCTTATGGCAGACATTATGTTTGAGTGCCGAAAGGCTATTGAATGGCGTGCAAAATGTATGGAATATGGGTCTTGTTATGTGGATAAGAATGGTAACTGTAAGGCTAATTGTCACTCCAAAAAGAACGGCAAAAAACAGCCTACAAAGTTGTAGGTTTGTTGTTTGATATAGACTTGACAAGGACGCAAACTTCAATGTATAATGGGGAGAAATCTGGAGGTACTGAAATGGATGAACACACCATTTCGCCTTACCAAACGGATAAGGTGAAACTGGGTGTTCGGGTAGCTCTCCATCAGAAGTTGAAGCTCAAGTCAATGGCACAGATGTGGGGCGTTTCGGCTAATGCATTAGTGGGTATGATGATCGATGAGATGTATTACGAACCGCTCTCACCAACCCTTACCAAAACCGTCAAAAACGGCTCGGATAGGGTCGGTTCTTTCTTCCGCAAAACGAGACCTCACTGGGTCTCAGATCGCTCACCGCAGTAGTATTATAGGGCCTATTAAGTACCCTCGGTACTCTATATAGGCTATGTCCTATAATATATCTTTGGGGTGGGGGCAGAAGTTAGAATAGAAGTGCCACCTTGATGCCACTATATATGGTGGCTATCTGGACCCCTTTAGGGAACAGGCGTCTTTGTTGAAAAACAGGGACGCCTTTCCTATTTAAAGGAGGTTCACATGGACGCATTAGACAGGATTCATAAGTTAGAGGATCAGTTACGCAGGTTAGAGGGTAGAGTAAGCGAGTTAAATCTAAGACAGAACATAGTAGAAGATGACCTAGATGACAGAGCATTAAAGCCCTGTGATGAGTGGATGGAGGACAGGTAAATGAGGGGCTTGGCAGCATTCCTTATTATACTATGTCTCTGTGGAACGGCCTATGCGGAGATTGATCTCCACACCATAGCTTCCATAGAAAGCTCTCACAATCCTAACGCTTTTAATAGACATTCGAAAGCAAGAGGTCTCTACCAGATTACCCCAATCTGCCTCAGGGATTACAACCAATTTCACCCCACCAAGTACACCACAAAAGACCTCTTTAACCCCGCAGTGAACGAACAAATAGCCAAGTGGTATCTCCAATCCAGGATACCACGCCTCCTCGCTCACTACGGGGCGAAACCAACGACCAGGAATATTCTGGTCTCTTATAATGCAGGTATTAATTATGTAGTAAAGGGTTTACCGTTACCCTCTGAAACGGTTCAGTATATCCGCAAATATGAAAGGAGAATATATGGAAGTAGCCTTTAAAACTCACTTCAAGGAATATACCGATCTGTATTGGGAGATTCGCCAGGGTCTTGAGCATGAGAAACCAATGACGGTTATGACACCGCTTATTGCTAGACTCGTGCAGTTAGAGAGGAGTTTTCCGTGGTTTAAAAACGAAGTTGACTGGGATTGGTCAAGAGGAGGGCACAAATGAAAAGGATTAGCAAGACAGGAAAGAAGTTCGAGCTTCAGCATTGTATTGAAAGTACCGAGGCAAAGGTAATAATTCAGCAAACACCGTCGGAGTTAAAGATTACTCACATGAAGTGGTATGGCACAAACAAGCGACCCTATCGCCATATGGAAGTCAGCAACAAGCTAAGGGCCGGTGGCGTAAGGTGCGTGAGGGAGAAGTCGAATATCCTGATCGCAGAGGGTACGTTTAAAAACCAAACAAAAGAACAGATGCTTGGAACGCTCTATAAAGTATCAGAGGTGTACGATGTTCCATCATCGGGTATTCAGGCTCACGAAGTTGTCTTTACAGATGGTAACGGCAACACGAGTACCTGGAAGAAGGACAAAAAAGAAATCCATCAAGATGCCGACAAAAGGAAAAAACTGTCAGTATTGGGGCTCATCAAGGAAACCGAGAGCCATAACAATAAAATCAAGGAAATGTTACACGCTAGCCTTTACAGGTGTAACTTCCAAACAGAGTTGGTAAAAACGAGAATATGTTCAAGGAAAGTTAATTAGGAGGTGATTTATGTCTGACAGGTTTCCACACACATTGGATCGAGCTGGGCGTGATTTATTCTCCCGTAAAGAGTGGAAGGAGTTGAGGAAACAAATTAAAGGATGTAGGGGGAGAATATGTTTGACGAGGATGCAAAACGAGAATTGGCAGAATGTGTTGAGGAATGGCGAGAGAAACACAAGATCACATTTACCGACATTTTAGTAGATATTAAAGATCGTGTGTTCTCAATCAGGTTTTCGCAATCGAAGCTCTTTAAGAATTTGAAAAAGCGGTAACTACCGCTTCGCTACAAGGGAAAAACCCACGGCGTTATTCAGAGGTTGTTTCTATCCTACCGATAGGAGCTTGCTTACCTCTGGGTAACGCCATTTTTTTATGGATAAGAAATCAGAATTAGACAGATTAATAAAGGAACAATGGCTGGATATGCATGGGAAAACTGTGTATCCGGAGAAGATACGCCCACAGAAAGCTCCTTTAAAACGTATAGACAATCTTCGATATGAACTAGTGGACTTCGCCAGGAGAAAGGGCTATTCCTACCGTGAAATAGGCCGAGCATTGTGCCACCCCCACATTACTGTAACTCGTTGGCACACAAAGGATAAGGATAATTCTCGTCTATGAAATGTGCCAGTCCTCGCTATATAGTAGAGATGAGTAAAATAACACACTTCCACTGTATCTTGAAACTTACCACTTTAAAAAGACTCCGAGAAAGTTGTTTCCGTCACTACGGGAACATTTCGTTTGATACTTACTTCAGTCGGCTTATGAGTATAGCCGATGGGTGTTTCAGCCCTTTGACCCAATCTCAAAGCAGATCAATAGAGGGGAACTCTGGTAGCGATAAAGCAGGGTATAACCGTACCACCCCGACCGATAAGAGTGAGGACTCGATACGTCCAAAGGCCAAGAGCCGCAAGGTATCACAGGTTTAAGCTTCCCTTTCTTCTCTTATCGGGAAAGAGAGTTTAACCCTGTTATGCCCAGAAAAGAAAAAAATGAAATGGACCGAAGCCAAGAAAAAAGAATTCAAAGCAAAGCGTTGGGCTGGTGTGTGGAAGTTGGGTAGATGTAACAAATGTAAAAAGGCGGTGGCACTGCACCCCTGGGGGATCAGTTGTGAAAAATGGAGTCGACGACAAACTAAAGCTTATAAAGGCGTTATCCAAACAAGAAGCCCTATTGCAGGACGCTAAGTTTCTGCTTGGGTGCTTAATGGATATTACGAAAGCGTATCCGTATGTAGTTAAGGAGTGTGTGGACATGGACAAATTAAGGAAGTTCTTAAAAAGGAGGGAGCTATGATCAGCGGACGGATTCAGGAGAAGGGTTGGAAATCAAATGTGGCGAAGACTGGTTCTACGGCTGTCAACTTTGCAGTGAAGGACGGTGACAAGTATCACAACTTCGTAGTGTGGTTAGCCAAGGGTTTAGATGTTCCACCTTATATGAAGCCAGGGAGCAAGGTTGATGTGGAGACATCGGGAGCTAAGGACAAGACCTCTACCTATAACGGGAGAACTTATCCCAAGCTACAAGTTGATGTTTCTATGGTAAAGGCTGCGGGAGAAGCCGTTCCTGCGTGGGTAACTGATGACGAATTAAAGAAGGAGACAGCACTTGTGGACGAAGTAACAAAAGAAGAAATGGAAGCTAGGTTCGCAGATCCAGAGGACATTGAAGAAAAGCTACACGTTCTTACCGAGTTCGTGAATATCATTAAGGACCTTGCACCGGAAGGTCAACAGGCTATTGCTAACCCAGGCCTACGGCATATCTTTGGTGAATAATGAGGCAGGTAGTAATACACTCACCGATCTGGAAGACAAGGTCTATAGGAATAGCAGAGCGGAAGATTACTGAAGACCTAGAGGTAACCATTGACTATAAGAAGCGAGATGGCTCAAGGCTCTACCCAAACCCATTTCGTCTCACCAAATCAAAAGCCCTCACATTTCCAGTACAGGTTGTAAAGGGCGTTAGATTAAGGATTATCCCAATACATGAACTACGAGAAATACCACCAAGCCCTATGGGAAGTGCGGAAGAAGTACAAGCGGTACAAGCTAACTAAGACACAGAACGCAGAGGCTATGAGACTGTACCTAAAGGCCGACGAGAATATAGACAAGTTTAAAGAATTAATGGGAGAGTATTTTGGAAGACAGGACCATAACACCAGAGGATCGAGAGGACCACTTGGCGGGGGACGAGCCAATAGAAGTAACATACCGATGCAAGATTTGCTCGGACCTGGGCTACATAACCCGCCTCGTTTTTTTAGAGCACGGAATATATCCTGGCAAGACAGAAGTCAAGCAAGTGAGGGAAGCCTGTGACTGCAAGCGAAGAACTGAAGCTAAAAATGTATGAGGTTTACAAGTTGCATCATACGCACCTCACTCTTGACAGGTTTAAGGCCGATCTTTGGAAGGATGTCAGGAAGCGTTGGGCTAACATTACTACAGACCATTGTATCTACCTAATGGAGCATGACTTTTATGTTGAAAAAAACAAAGCGAAAGCAGACAAGAAAAAAGAAGTTTAAGGTATCTACCTATAAGAAGAAGCTTCATAAGCTTTGGTCGGAAGCAGTCAGGGAGCGGGATGGGGGTCTGTGTCAATGGTGTGGTAAGCCAGGGCATCACGCTCACCACATCGTAGCAAGGGGTATGGGGCTAGCTGGAAATATGGGGTCATTCGATATTCACAACGGAATGACCCTTTGCTACCGCTGCCATATGCACAAGCTACATTGTGACATAGATGGCTACAAGTTATTTCGGGACGAGTGGTTACTCATAAGAGGTCTTGAATATATGGATATGAGGATCGGCTATGGAGGTTGCCGACCAAAGTTTGACCAGGAATTCTACACTCGGCAGAAAGAATCTCTTGAGAAGGCGATCCTTAAATATAGGGGTAGGGGGCTATGCTAAAAATAATTGTGTGTGTTTTGTTCGCCCATGCAATAGCCCTAACAACCCTCGTAGGAATAATCTGCATAGGAGGCTGGTTTATATGGAAAGCAACGGCAAAGCTCCGCTAAACGGTGGACTACCAACAGAAAAAACATTTAGGTTTAAATGGGAGAAGGGTTTGCTCTACGCTTTTGATATACAGCACATAGTGGATATGAACCTTCAGGGTAGGCTCTATTACCTGAATACAAGTAATGTGATGGTTCACCTTGAACCATTTTTCCCGAAAGGAGCAAAGGTTTATGACAAATAGAGACCTTGCGATAGAAGGGTATATGTTACTCTTTCGGAGTTTTGAAAGAATATTAGACACAATACAGGAGGTTATATGGTTAGCAGAAAAGCAAGAGCTTACCGTTTTGAGGGAAGACCAGACCCTGGACGAGATAAAGAACTCGAAAACGCTTGTAAGGTAATTAACCGTGCTTACAACAAGTGGTGTGAGAGACAGAAACTTATAAGGAAGAAGAATTGTTGGGTTAAGGAGGGTATATGATGTCACCAAATAGGAAGCTTACCAAAAAAGTAGGCAGCAACGAGAACGAAATCAATCGCATCAAAGCAGAAGCCAAGTCCGCCCAGGAAAAGCTTGAGGATGAGATCGGCACTATGTGGTTTGAGCTTCGCACAGCAAAACAATTTATAAACCATATGCGTCTTGTTATGGGCTGCATTGGTGGGCTAATTGTTATATTCTGTGCTTTCTACGACTTCTTCGCCTATGGCATGACCCACTACCTCAATGTTTCTATCCGATCCGCCGAAGGCTACGGAGGCGGTCAGATAATAGGAGCTATGGTAGGCGGTTTAATATTGTTGTTTGCAGTATGGGGACATAGGCAGAGATGAAAGTAAATAACTGGCGTAAAGAAAGTAGTTACTGGCTTGTGTTTATGCTTGTTGCTATAACCACCCTACTAATTGTTATGCTCTCTGGTTGTGGCAAACAATACAAGTGCGACTGGTGCTATGAATATTACTATGGCAAAGGGACACAACTTGCTAACGGCTATACGCTGTGCGAAAACTGTGTTACCCAACTACAAGCATTAGGACGCTATGTGTTGGGTAAACACCCGATGCAGTGTGACTCGGAACTCTGGGACTACATTTACGGTATGGTCTATTGGCGTAACGAACCCGAAACAATAAAGGTTGATGATGAAACCGAGTTTTTTGGACACGATATTTGACATAATACTCTACCTTATGTTCCTTGCTGGGACCATTGCTTTAATGGTTGTAGCGTGGGAAGTATTTCCGAGGATGCTATGGCCACATATGTAAAAGTGATTCTCTTAATAATTGGTTGTTGTGGTGTAATCATTTTAGCCATAGGTACACTTGCCCTCATAATTATTAAACTGCCCTTTGGCTATATGAAAGGGACGGGAGCAAAGAAATGATTAGCTTTATTAAAGAACTCTGGGGCTTTATATGTACTCGTAAAAGGTGGTGGATTACACCGATATTGATTATTCTGCTTCTTCTGGGAGTGATTATAGTTATGACCGAGACAAGTGCAGTAGCACCATTTATTTACACACTATTTTAGGAGGGTTATGGGTCAAACATATAAACACCCTATCCGTGGTTGGGATAAGCATCTGCAAATGGAAGTCAAAATAACAGGCGAGTATGATGACAGCTACCGCATAGAGTATGTACGCAACGGCTTTAAGAATGATGTAGGCACTTATAAGTCCCACGTTGATTTGCTTGAGCCTGTTCCCCCCCAAGAGAAAAGCTTTATGGGCTATATAATAGCATTCTTTATTTCTATCGTGCTTGTTCTGGTAGGCGTAGTGAGAAGGTGGTGGAAATGAACTGGCGGATCATAGCCCTTATGAGTATGGTCGGTATTGCATTAATCACGCTTCTTATGATGGGATTAGCGTGGTGGGCGGTGTGTAATGGTCTTTAAGTGGATTATAATCCTAATCCACCAGCTATGGTGTCCTGGTGATACCCAATGGACTTGGAAGATGAAGAAAGGAAAATTTCGCCTTCACAACATACATTGTGATTATTGTAGCCTGTTCAGAAGAAAGGACGCTTGGTAATGCCAGCACACTTCGTAGTTGCACTAATGTTGCTCGCCATTGTTCTTACCCCCATAGTGTTGGTGGTGGGGATAATGATACATTGCTATATACAAGTAGAGCTGTGGAAAAGGAGGAAGTAATGTGTTTTATGTCTAACCCCCTTGAAGACCCTGACGAAGTAGCGAAAAAAGTAAAGAAGATGTTGGAAGACAAATATTGGGCAAAGAACCAAGAGGGTAAGTGGGTAAGGGTGAAGAAAGACATCCCCAAGTTCTTTAGCGACCACCCACCCGTATGGCTAACAGAGGAAGAATATAGGAAACAAGAACGGGGAAAAGACAAATGACCCTACCCCACTTAATACTATGCCTTATCCCACTTATACTTATAAACTTTTGCTTTATTACTGGCGTATGTTTAATCATCCATAAAGGAATAACATGGATTATTGGCGGGCTTCGTTAGGGTTTGGCGACCCTGTCATAGCAGACTGGCTCACATTACCAACAGAAGCATTGTATCAGGTGTGGGCTTATACATTAAGGGCTTCAACAGACATTACCCATCATATGACTGCATGGGAACAGGTGTTTGTATATGTATATTGTTTCTTCGTCGCCTATGGAGGCTTGTATTGGCTTGAAAAATTAGATAACTGGGGGCTTGTTGGGGGTTCATGGGAGAACCCTACCGCACAAGATAAGAGGAGTAAGATGGGGTTTAGTGTAAGTAACACTGGAACGGAAGCAAGGCTTCCTATGCAACACAGGAGTACCTGGCAAGGGTTGTATTATCCAACTGCGGGTAAAGTCCCGTTATCGCCATCTGAACACTCTGGTATGATATGCGACCTAAAAAGCCGTTCAATTCGGCAAATGCCTCCACCATATGGGTTAGACAAGGCGTTTAATAAGCGTAAATAGTATACAATAGTAAATACGATAGCTATACTTTACAGTTGTTAACACTGGGGTGAAATATGAAAGAGAAACTTGAGGAAAGGATACGGGAGATATTGACAGAGTTTATGCCACCATTCATAAAAGATAAAGAACATACAAAGAAGATTCAAAACGCTGTGGGGGAAACTTGTGTGATTTGCGGAACACCCTTTGATAAAGACAAGTGGGATAAACAAATAGAAGCTAAGACCCAAGAAATACTAAAGGCGGTTAAAGAGGAGAAAGCACAACAGTTTATGAATAGTTATCCGAAATCCGTGGATACACATCTAAAAACAAATAGGGCTTACCGTTGGAATGAGAGGTCTAAATGAAACACGAAATCCGTAAGGGGTGGGGAGAGGTTATATTTAATCTTATATCATTGTTTATTGTATGGAAAGTATTTATATTTATCATTACTCATTTTCATAAATAAGGGGAAGGCGACCATGAAACAGAAAATCAGGGAGATATTGAAGAAGTATTACTTTTGTGGCTACCAAATGGGAGATGATATGGCGTGGAAAATTACCCAAGAGATACTAAAGGCGGTGGTTAAGGGGTTAAAGGCTAACATTAAGGAAGAACTTAAGAAAGAACTGTTAGCCTCGTTGCCGAAGAAAGGCGAAGTACGACAAACACATTGGGAAATGCCCTATGACAAGGGCTACAACCAATTTCAGGTCGTGACAAAATGTCACGACCTCGCAATAGACGAGTGTATAAAATCAATACGGGGGGAGTAAATGAAAGACGAGTATGTATGGCTCATAGGTTGGGGTGGTATTTGGCTTATTTTTCTCATTGGAATAGTGGTGTATATATGTCAGAACATATAATCTCTTGGGGTGGTGGTGTCAATTCAACAGCGATAATCGCTCTCCACTTACTTGGTAAGTTAAAGGGTAAGCCCGAAATAGTCTTTGCCGATACGGGGTGCGAATACCCCGAAACCTATGCTTATATCAATGATGTCGGTAATATGCTTGTGCGAGATGGGTGGAAAGTCACGGTATTAAGACCTTATACACATAGGGAATATTATGGCTCTAAAGTCAAAGATGACCTCTATCAATATCTATGGGATAGAAAAGATGTGCCAACCTTTCGTAGCCGACCTTGCACGATAGAGTATAAGAAAGCACCCATAAAGCGTTATGCCAAAGGCTGCAAACAAATGATAGGTATTTGTAAAGATGAACTTAAAAGAATTAAAGATGAACCTGATAAGATTTATCCCGTTAAAGATTATACTCGTGATGGTTGCGTATGGCTGATAGGTAAAGCGGGATTACCCTTACCAATTAAGTCGGGGTGCTATCTATGCCCATTTCAAAACAAGGCACGATGGATAGGACTTTATGAGAACCATAGAGATTTGTGGGATAAAACCGTCGCCCTTGAGGAAAACAGTAAATACACATTAAGGCGTGGAATAACCATTAAAGACCAAATGAAGAAGTGGTGTATAAAATCAATAAAGGGGGAATGATGGGTATATGTTGTAGAAAGTGTGGGTGGTCTTATGGACTTTTTGTTAAGCCCAGTTGGAACTTCTGTCCAGAGTGCGGAAGCTCGTTAAGTTCCCCCTTGAAGCAACAACCAAAGAAGATAGAGCCGATAGAATATTTACTAAAGCGAATGGAGAATATTAAGTTAAATGGCAAGCCCGATTTGCCCCTTACAGAATATATGCTATGTAAAATACTACTTGAATTAATAACCACTTGGAATGAGAGGGGTATATGAAACTTGAGTTTCTATGGGCAATCTTACTAATGATAGGACTCGCTGTATTTATAGCTTGGTGTGGGTGTGCGTGGGGGGATGACTGGAAATATGTTGAGGACTGCCCTATGAATGACCGCCTCACCGAGCTTGAGAAACGCCTTGAGGAGCTTACTGAACCACGACCAAATGACTGGGCTAATTCGCCCCCCGTAAGACTTAACCAGCTTGAGTCACGGGTGGAGAAGCTAGAAGAACTGTCCCATTACCCCACAACAACCGAAAGAAAACTCAAGGAACATTATGGAATTACCAAATATAATAAGTGAAACATTAAGACAGATTGTTATTGTAATTGACAAATTAGCAGAGATATGGCAGATAAGCAGATAACATTATTTGATAGATTTAATTACTGGCTAAAGAGAGGAGTGCTTATGTACGAAGGACAAGGGGCGTTTGCTGATGATAGCATAGCGTTAGTGTGCGAAGATGAATGGGCTTTAAAAGCCATCAAGGGTACGTGGAAGAAGATACCGCCTTATGTGAAGGTATTTGTGGACAAAGAATTATTTACTTTAGTAACGGGGGTATTATGCCAAAAAAACCAAAAAGGCGTACGGAAGAAGAAATCGAAAGGTTGTTGCACCCGACAAAAGAAGATAAAGAAAAGAACAAGGATAGGATGCCGATAGAGTATAAGTAAGAGGAAGTAAAGGAGTGGGATGGCATATGAGAAAGACTAATAATAGTATGACGGTTCATAGGGAGTGTGGTTGTGGGACACTACACTTAACCCTTGAGTATTGCGAGGAATATAAGCCCGTAAGGGTAGGGATCACGCTTGGTAAGGCAGGGGGGTGTGCATCCTGTCAGCTTCAAGCCCTCCAAAATTCCCTTAATGAACGCCTTTCAGAGGGCCACCAAATAGAGTATGTCTATGACAAGCGTAATGACAACTCTTGGATTGGTATGCGGTGTCCACAGTTACAGCGTGAGGAGGAGGCTAACCCTATAGACCACGAAGATGAACGCCTTAATCTCTCCTGTCCTGATGTCATAGCGAAGATAGTTCGCTATGCCCTCGGTAAATTAGAAGAACACAAAGAAGACAAGAAGAAGAAAAAGAAATGAAGCTATTTGAAGTTAAATGTCCATGCGGATTCGAGGGTACTGCTTGGGTAGAAGATGTATTAGAGGGTAATAGTGTAGAGTGTGCCGAGTGTGGAAGGAGAGTGTATGTTCAGAATAGAACGAGAGCTGGAAGTAACGAACAAGAAGCATCCGATATGGATAATCCCGATAGGTGACATCCACAACGGAAGCCCTAATTGTAACTGGAAGAAAGTAGCGGAACTTGTAAAGTGGATTAAGGACACTCCCCAATGCTATGTAATAGGCATGGGCGACTACCTTGATTGTATCATGTCTAAGGATGAACGATATGACGTAATGAATAATCATGGAAGTATAGACCAGGCTCGCCAAGAAATGCGTGGACTTCTCTATCCTATTAAGGATAAGATCATCTGCCTACTCACTGGTAACCATGAATATAAGTTATGTCAATGGGGGATAGGAGATCCCACTAATTGGCTATGCCAAGAGCTCGGTGTGCCTTACGCTGGGTTCTCCACCTTCATTAAGCTCAAAGTCCCACATAAGCCTTATCATGCTGCACCACTCTATATCTATGCTCATCACGGATGGTCAGCAGGTAGAAAGTCGGGGAGTGTAATAAATAACATAGAGGATTTAAGGGCTAATTGGGAAGCAGATGTGTATTTGGTAGGGCATTCTCATCACCTACAAGCAACACGCAGAGCAAGGGTAGGCTGGTTTGGAACACAGCGACTTACATTTGTTAATACTGGTAGCTTCCTAGAGACTTGCTCATGGGATACAACTTCTTATTCGGAAAGAGCTGGCTATCCGCCTACTAAACTTGGTGTAATAAAACTTATGTGGGAGTGGCAAAAGGGCGATGTCCACACGAGGGAGTAACTATGATCTGCAAAAACTGTAAACAATATGACAAGTCCACACGAATATGTAAGAAGTATAAGCAATTTGTAAAGAGAAAGGGGGGGTGCGACCAACACAAGTCCGTGAAAAAATAGTTTAACTCAACGAGGCCGTGGAAACTCGGAGCCAAGAGCCACAGGCCACAGCATAGAACAGCGGAGACCTCTACGAGTAGTGATTTGTACGGGCGAAAGCCCCGAATAGTAACGAAAGGGAGGTCTCTTTATGTGTCATGTACCTAGCGATCAAGCACAGTCAGTAATGCAGAACCTATTACAAGATAGGTTCATAGATGGAATACTATCAGAGGAGTTTAGATACGCACTTGAACATAAGCTATCCTTAAAAGAGAGGCAAGTGTGCGAACATCTAGTTGAGGGTTACCCAGATCAAGAGATATATCACCTTATGAAGAAAGTCTTTCCAACCTTTAATGCTTACAAACAGACCAAAAAGCGAGTTAAGAAGAAGTTGATGCAATTTTTAGGGGTGTAATAGGGGATAATAGGCAAGAAAAAAGCCCAGGCCATATATTGACCTGGGCCATTCTCTGTGTGATTACTCGAAATGGCTCCAAAGGGGAGCTGGTGCAGATGATCCAGCAGGGTCACTCAAGATTATCCCTAACTGCTGCATTCTATAGTCCATATCACTCCCAAGAGCTACTCCACAGATACAAGCCACTAACACGATTGCGATTAGTAATGTTTTCATTGTCTTTCTCCTTCTTAATAGGGTGTACACATCGGTTGGGGTGTGGTTACAATAGTCCACACGCCGCCATCAGGGTCTACCATATAATCAGCATACGCTAAACTCGTGAACAGAGCCAAAGCCAGAACAACTATCACTACATACTTCATAATCCCTCCTTTATTGTAATTCGTCATCATACGCACACAACAAGTCATCAATAGCCTTAGTGGGACTTTCTCCACGCTTTAAGGCTCTAGCGAACTCCTCTAACACTTCCCTTAGAGTCTCTCTATCCATACAGCCTCCTTCCTGTACATTTTGGTAGTTTTTACATTGACACACAAAAAAAATCACTTAGTCGTTTCCTTTGTAAGCAATTCTTCAATGTATTCTTTTAGCTTAGTATTCTTGGCTTTAAGGGGGAGATAGTAATAATGCCAGCCTATGAATACTCCAATCGCTATGCCTATAAAGATACCTGCACTCATACCCATTTTAACCTCTCAACCATTTCTTTAACAACTCTACCATCTTATCCTTTAAAGTCTTTCCCTCGTCGTAAGCCTTTGATTTAGCTTGCCGGTGCAGATCCTCATCTATCTCAACCGTTAGTCTCTTTTGCTTATCCATAATGTAATTATACCCACTTTTAACATCTTTGTCAACAACTATTTTAAAATAAATATGACACCACATAGGGGGAGTGTCGACCTATACTCTATGAGAGCGTTAAAGGTCGAAGTATAACATAAACATGGGAAATTAACATAAGGGTCTTATAGCTTTCTATCCTGGGTAAAACCAACATAGAGACCTAAAAGAAAGCTTATTTTAAAGAAAGAGGGTTGTGCGGGTTATTGCGGAGTTGATCAAGGTTGAGGCTACTAAGACACTATCACAAGACAGACAAGTTAAACTCACTTTTATTACTCCACAGGTTGAAGCCCTTCGGTTGGGTATGTTACCACCAGATACAGCACTCGCCCTTAATATAGACTTGAGCGAAGGCGAAAGTCAGGAGCTATGAAAAGAAAGAAAGAACAAGTAAAAGCATTTGCAAAGGAGTTAGTAGCTAATGGATTCAATAGGAAACAAGCTATGAAGAAGGTATGTCCAGGACTAGACAATGACTCTATACACGTAAAGACTACAAGATGGCTACAGAGTGAAGAAGTAATGAAGGAAGTAGCTAAACAAATAGATAAGTTTGACAGTAAGATTATAACTCCTGAGTATGTATATTACCATATAAATAAGCTACTTCAGGATAAGAAAGTTAAGCCTTCAGTACA
>Ga0208015_1000193_pt1 | contig 40734 bp, 33 predicted proteins | sample 26BtaG_FD_184101 | JGI IMG/M metagenome (GOLD analysis project Ga0208015, IMG submission 184101) | Marine viral communities from Cariaco Basin, Caribbean Sea - 26B_WHOI_OMZ_CsCl (SPAdes) (version 2) | ecosystem: Environmental > Aquatic > Marine > Oceanic | place: Caribbean Sea: Cariaco Basin... | reverse complement strand
TTTTGATGAACTTGCTAGAAAACCGTATCCCTGCTGGTGTTGACCAAGCAGCCTACGTGAAAGCGGCATTTTTGGCAGCTATCTTAAAAGGTGAGACATCATCACCATTGATCAGCAAGCAAAAAGCTGTTGAAATCTTAGGTACTATGCAAGGTGGCTACAACGTTCAGCCACTAGTTGCTGCACTAGATGATAGCGAAGTTGCACAAGACGCTGCTGAAGCATTAAAGAAAACTTTGCTAGTATTTGACGCGTTCAATGACGTGACTGAAAAAGCAGAAGCTGGCAACACTATTGCTAAAGAAGTGATTCAGTCTTGGGCTGACGCAGAATGGTTCTTGAACCGTGCTGAAGTACCAAAGAAAACCACTTACACGACGTTTAAAGTAACTGGCGAGACCAACACGGATGACTTATCACCTGCGCAAGACGCATGGAGCCGTCCTGATATCCCATTGCATTCACTAGCCATGCACAAAAACTCTCGCGACGGCATCAATGCTGACGAAGAGGGCGTTGTTGGCCCAATGAAGCAAATCGAAGCATTGAAAGAAAAAGGCCATCCGCTAGCCTATGTTGGTGATGTTGTTGGTACTGGTTCTAGTCGTAAGTCTGCAACCAACTCAGTATTGTGGTTGATGGGTGAAGATATCCCTAACGTGCCAAACAAACGTGGCGGCGGTCTAGTGCTTGGTAACAATATCGCTCCTATCTTCTTCAACACGATGGAAGATTCTGGCGCATTGCCAATCGAAAAAGTTGCCGTTGATAACCTAAACATGGGTGATGTGTTTGACATCTATCCGTACGAAGGCAAAATCACTAAGCATGACTCTGATGAAGTACTATCAACGTTCTCACTAAACTCACCAACATTGCTTGATGAAGTTCGTGCTGGCGGCCGTATTCCATTAATCGTTGGTCGTGGTTTGACTAACCGTGCTCGTGAATACATGGGTCTTGGTCATTCTGACGTATTTGCTAAGCCAGAAGAGCCAGCTGATACTGGTAAAGGCTTTACTCTAGCGCAGAAAATGGTTGGTAAAGCGTGTGGCCTGACAGGCGTACGTCCAGGTATGTACTGTGAGCCTAAGATGACTACGGTAGGCTCTCAGGATACGACTGGTCCGATGACGCGTGATGAGCTAAAAGACTTGGCATGTTTGGGCTTCCAAGCGGATCTCGTGATGCAGTCATTCTGTCATACTGCCGCTTATCCAAAGCCAGTTGACGTTGAGACTCAGCACACACTACCTGACTTTATCATGAACCGCGGCGGTGTAAGCTTACGTCCAGGTGACGGTATCATTCACTCGTGGTTGAACCGTATGCTACTTCCAGATACCGTTGGTACTGGTGGTGACTCGCATACTCGTTTCCCAATGGGTATCTCGTTCCCAGCGGGTTCTGGTCTAGTTGCTTTCGCAGCTGCAACTGGTGTAATGCCACTTGATATGCCTGAATCTGTTCGTGTTCGTTTTGTTGGTGAGCGTCAAGCTGGTATCACCCTACGTGACCTAGTACATGCTATCCCTTATCAAGCGATCAAAGAAGGTTACCTGACGGTTGATAAGAAAGGTAAAATCAACGAGTTCAACGGCCGTATTCTCGAAATCGAAGGTCTAGAAGATTTGACCGCTGAGCAAGCATTTGAATTATCTGATGCCTCAGCTGAGCGTAGTGCTGCTGGTTGTACCATTACTTTATCTGAAGCGTCAGTGACTGAGTACCTAAACTCAAACATCACGCTGCTTAAGTGGATGATCTCAGAAGGCTATGGCGATGCACGTACGATCAGCCGCCGTGTTGAGCAAATGCAAGAGTGGTTGGCTAACCCAAGCCTCATGCGTGCTGATGATGATGCTGAATACGCTATCGACATCACTATCGATATGAGTGAAATCAAAGAGCCTATCCTTTGCTGCCCGAACGATCCAGATGATGCAAAAACGCTAGCAGACGTGGCTGGTGATACCATTGATGAAGTATTCATTGGTTCATGTATGACCAACATCGGTCACTTCCGTGCCGCTGGTAAATTGCTACAAGACGTACCAGCAGGTAGCTTGAAGACTCGTCTATGGATTGCACCACCTACTAAGATGGATGCCCGCCAGTTGATGGAAGAAGGTTACTACAACATCTATGCACAAGCCGGCGCTCGTACTGAAATGCCAGGTTGTTCACTATGTATGGGTAACCAAGCACGTATCGCACCGAAATCTACTGCGGTATCGACTTCAACTCGTAACTTCCCGAACCGTCTAGGTCAAGGCGCTAACGTATACCTAGCTTCTGCAGAGCTTGCAGCAGTCGCAGCGGTACTTGGTAAATTGCCAACTAACGATGAGTATCAGCAGTATGCTGGCATGCTAAACAGCATGGGTGATGAAGTCTATCAATACATGAACTTCGATCGTATGGAAGACTATACTGAAGAAGCAGACAAGATTAACGTTGCTCAGTTGACCTAATCTTTTTTTAATCTTAAGTTAGACGTTTTTGAATAAATAAAACCCCGTATCGTCATGATGCGGGGTTTTTTATTGATGACTCTAAGAAAACTAGTATTCATTTACAAACTTTTATTGAGTATCTATAATCAAAGCCAATGGTTGATAATTTTCACTGACGATTTCTACTTCCTACGACTGAGATGAAAAGCCCTATGGAAAATAATATTAAGCTTAATAAAGCGACTCCGCCGCCTTTGCCTAGATCTACGATGGCTAACAATCATAGCGCTGAAGCAAATTACGGCATCATTGACTGGTTTAAAAAGGGCATGAGAAATTACACGAACTTTTCTGGTCGTGCGCGCCGTAAAGAGTATTGGTACTTTTTTCTAGTACAAATAGGAGTGATGATCGTTGCAATGCTGCTAGACGCAATAATATTCAGCTCAGAGACAGGTTTATTTTACATAGTAGCAGTACTTGGTTTATTTCTGCCTGGTCTTGCCGTGACTGTCCGCCGCTTACATGATACTAGCCGCTCAGGATGGTGGTTTTTGATAGGGATAGTGCCACTGATAGGCTCTATTATATTACTGGTATTTCTAGCGAGTGATACCAAGCCTGAAACCAATAAATGGGGTCTACCAGCGAAATAGTCCGGCTAAAACGGGCGCCAATCGTTAATAAAACGGCTTACGCCTGTTTACAAATGTACTCACTGATTTTTGAGTCTGGTTTCTGTATAATATAGGGGCAGGCGGAAACCGTGGCTCTGCATTTCACCTCTCTTTTTTATCTCGGGACGGACCGATACTTTGATACGCACCTTGCTGTTTAAATACAGGTGCTTTGGAGTCTTGGTTGATGACCTTATCACCGCTCAAACGTCGCTTAATTTATGTGACCGCTTTCGAAATTATTGCGATTATCTTATCTACTCTTATATTGATGAAACTCAGTCACAGTGATGCATCAGAATCCTTACCAATCGCCGTAATGATGTCGGTAGCAGCCGTCGTTTGGAACTTCATATATAATACCGCTTTTGAAGCGTGGGAACGTCGCAGGCGCATTGTACGTCGCACATTATGGATACGCAGTGTTCATGCTTTTGGTTTTGAAGGTGGGCTGGTGTTGATCTGCTTGCCACTATATATGATTTGGTACGATGTTGGTCTAGTAAAAGCCTTTATGATGGAAGTGGCGCTACTGCTGTTTTTCTTAGTTTATACGTTTACGTTTACTCTGATTTTTGACAAGATATTTACTTTACCTCATCATTCTAAGCCCGCGACCGCTTCTTGATCAAAGGCATTGACAAAAAAAGGGCTACCATACTGGCAGCCCTTTTTTGATAGTATCGTTGTTTATCTTATTATTTACCTTGATATACAGGCTTACGCTTTGCTATAAAGGCGCTAACCCCTTCGATAAAGTCATCGGTTTTTGCCATTACGGTCTGCTGTTCTACTTCCGTATCTAACGCCGCGCTCAAACCAGCGAAGGCGTGTACGTTGAAGCTCTCTTTCATAGCGGCCAACGCTTTGCCTGGTAACTGGCTCAATCGTAGCGCCAATGCTTGTACGGTGGCTTCTAGCTCGTCAGCACTAACCACGTTGTTCACTAGATTTAAGCGCGCCATGTCTTCGGCTTTTAACTTATCACCTAGCATTACAAGCTCAGTGGCTTTTGCTGCACCAACCAATTGGTTTAATAAGTAAATACCACCTGCATCTGGAACTAGGCCAATATTAACGAACGCTTGTACAAACTTTGCATTGTCTGCGGCAATTCGAAAGTCACAAGTAAGCGCCAAGTTCATGCCAGCACCTGCCACAGCGCCTTCTAATTTGGCAATAATCGGCTTATGGATATGACGTAATTTTAAGCTGACTTCGCCTGCACCTTCTACCATGCCTCTTAATTTGTTTGAAACAATATCCTTGTCTAATCCTTCAGACAACATCTCTTTAATGTCGCCGCCGCTTGAGAAATTACCACCAGCCCCTTGTAAAATAATCACCCGTACTTGATCATCTGCAGCCGCTTTATCTAGCGCTATCAAGACTTGGTTTTTTAAAGGCGTGCCAAAAGCGTTTAAGCTTTTTGGATCGTTAAAGGTAATGGTAGCAATGTGCTCTGCAACTTGATAATCGACGAGAGACTGTGACATTTGATATTTCCTTATTTTAAATGACGGTTTTAATATTCTGTATCAATGACAATACTTTGAGATAAAGGTAAAAATGGTTCAATGCTGATTACTATAGCAGCTTGCTATGATTATAAAAGCGTGTTTCGTGGGCGCTTAAGACACATCTACATACTGGTAAACTTTACTATTCTATCGTAAAAGCTGATGCTAGCTAATGGGACAAAACGACTGGCTCGTAAAAAGGCTATAACCTAAGAGGCTAATGGATTATGCTAATATGCCAGGTTGAGCGTAAAAGAGTCGTAAAAGACACAAAGGTACGCTCGAACTTTCATTGATCAAACAAGGATGTGGTTATGCCAACTATCACTGTAAATAACGCTGATATTTATTACGAAGACAGCGCACCGAACGACACACAAAAGCCCGTTATCGTATTTGCTCACGGTCTACTGTGGAGCTCACAGATGTATGATAAGCAAGTAGAGCACTTTCAAACAGACTATCGTTGTATTGCTTTTGATTTTCGCGGGCAAGGTCAGTCGCAGGTTACTAAATCTGGCTATGATATGGAGACGCTGACTGAAGATACGCTTGGCTTGCTTGCAGCGCTTGGTATTGATAAATGTCATTTTGTTGGGCTATCTATGGGCGGGTTCGTGGCTCAACGTATTGCGCTCAAACGCCCTGAGTTGCTGTTGTCATTAACGCTGTTAGAAACCTCTGCTGACCCTGAAGATCCAAAAAATATCCCTCAGTATCGCAAGCTGGTCAAAGCGATTCGCTGGTTAGGTATGAAGCGTGTGAGTAATAAAGTGATGCCAATCATGTTTGGCAGTACGTTTTTGGCAGACAAACTGCGCAAATCTGACCGTAAGCAGTGGCTAACAATGCTACAAAGCAATCGCAAAGGCGGCGTGGTCAAAGCAACAATGGGCGTGATTGAGCGTACAGGTACTTATGAGCAGCTGGGTGAGATTACAACGCCAACACTGATTGTGGTTGGTGATGAAGATGCCGCCACGCCTTATGCCAAATCTGAACGCATGCATTTTGCTATCGCTGGGTCCAAGCTTGCTATTATCAAAGGTGCGGGTCATACATCGACAGTAGAAGAGCCTGATCAAGTGAACAAAGTACTTCGTCAGTTTTTGGAAAGTTATGCTTAGTAGATATTGTTCGAGAGCTTTGAAGCCTCATATCTATAGAAGGTCCTAAGCATATATCTATAGGAAATCCTGAGCATATATCTATATAAAAAAGCCGCTACCTGTTATTTGATAGCGGCTTTTTGTATGGTGCAAGTTGTTAAATGGCAGACAGCCATTATCGGCAATGAAAGCTACATTCGTGAGCTGTATTGGCTATGTCCATCATCAATGGTTCCAAAGGCTTCTGCACGATTGACAATTTCAGTCGCCCAAGCACGGTGCGTCGCAGGCTCTAGCATTGTATTATTGTACTTAAATACCGCTTTGGCCTCAGAGTGAAGGATCGCTTGGGCTTCATCCAATGTACTCAATGGCACACAGTAAGCTTGCTGTACTAGGGCGATTTGGCTTGGATGAATGACAGTTTTGCCCACCATCCCTAAGCTGACATCTCGGTTTAGCTCTTGCATAAACAATGTCGGCTGGTCTAAATACTCAAATACTGGCGCGGTAAGATAAAAACCATGCGGCACAAAACAGCCAAGCATTTGATAAGCCAACGTACCGATAGGCGAGTCATAGACAATACTGTTTTTTGGGCGGCGTAAGCGCAATGCTGCGAACAAGTCATTACCGCCGATACGTAATGCAAAAACTGGCTGGCTAAATGCTTCTTTAAAAGCGATGGCAAGCTCCTGATTGTGATGCGGATTAAACAGTGCTGCGGTTTCGAGCGTTGGCATAAGTAGTTGATCTACTTTTAGGTTCTGACACGCCATGCGCCAGTTAGATAAGCTATACATATCAACTTTTGGCATGACGAAACCATCGATAAGGTCAATATGAGTATAGTCAGCCAGTTGCTGTAGCATCATCGGGCTACGTGGACGTATAAAGACCAGTGGACGCGTTGGATGCTGAGCATGAATCTTTGCCGATTTAGATGGCGCATTAATGCTATTCACATGCTCAGCCCAAGTATCCAGCAGGGTGCGCAAACGCTCAAGCGCTAACTCAACATCCTGCTGACTGACCGCATCTTCTAGACAGATAATAATACTATTAATCGTCGGTAATTTATCTCGCTTGATGACTTGCCAAATATCTTGGCGAGTCGCAGGCATGTATAAGCTAGCACCGAGCTGATATGGATGGTGGGTGTGCGGTTTGACCATCGCATGACGCTCAGTAATCAGATGCGCATAAGATTGGGTATCATTGTAAAGGTCTGACTCGGTTTTTAGCATATCTGACATAATTGGCATCATAAGTAGAGGGTATAAGAGAACGAAAAAGAAAGTATTTAATACCATCAAATGTATTAAGTGTCTTGGGAGCGCTGCTTGATAAGCGTGATGGCTTGATAAGGCAGTATTTTATCACCTAATACACTGATAGTGATGTTTCGTTGCGCACATAAATGGCGTAGCAATATGGTATCAGGGTGCTCAGCAGTAGCGAGCAATATACGCTCTGGATCACGGCGTAATATGGCACGTGTTGCCTCGGCAATAGTCGGCTTAATACGGTTACGATTGACAATATAATAATCTGCTGCCAACGTCTCTATCAACGCCGCAGTCTGGTAGCGTGGCTGCTGGTAAGTCGGTAAACGCGCTGGAGTTGCAGCCAATGATCGTCTCATTGCATCTATATGCTTGATAAATGCCAAGCTGTGATCTACCTCAATTAAATCATCATAAAAAACACTGCGATGTAGGCCTGAGGACGGATCCGTGTATAAGCTACGCGAAATAAGCCCTGATACAGTACTATTTAACAAACCCGATGGGATCAACCAGTCTTCTTCACTAGCCGCGAGCCAAGCAACGCCAGCCGGATCGGCAAGGGTCAGTAACGGAATGACGTTAACGCCTTGATGAAAAATGTTGGCAAAATTAACATGGGTGGAATCACTAAACGTCTCTAAACTACGAGCCAACTCTTGATAAATAGCGCCTTTACCTGTCCAGCCATCGACGAATACAATCGGACTGTTTGGATAAGCCTCCAGTAGCATTTGCAGGGCCACTGAATCAAGACCACGATCGCGAATGATACTGATGCCATAATGTACACTTGGCAAGTGATAGCTACTGTTTGTATCCGACAGCGCACGTTGCAATAATACCCCAATTGGCAGACCAGCTCTTACCAAACTGACCAAAACCAGTGGGTGCTCATCACTCACATTCTGCTGGAACACATGATGTAGCGTATGAGACAAATGAGCGACATCGGTCGCGGTCCTTATTGACCCTTGCTCTAACGCCTGTATGTATAGCTGCTCATGCATTGCAGTAGGTGCTTGCTCTAAAGTCAGCATGTCAGAGTAATGACGTCGTCCGCTCTGGATAAGCGCTTCTTTTTGACTGACTGGCACATCGGCAACCGCGTCCTTATCCACCATATCGAGTAGGACAGTGACATCGCTTGCAAGATAGCTGCCTGAGCCATAGTTTTGCAGAGCCGCTCTTTTTGTCTGTATATTAGGTAAAGTCATAGTATGAATAATAGCACTCGTGATGATAACAGTGGATTTGCGTGGCTGCAGTTTAAGCTGATGATTTAAACTAATGGTTTAGCCTGACGATTTAGACTGGTATTGCTCATGCAATTGGCCATGATTGGGCATACCGTACCAGTCCAATAACTGTAAGAAAGGCAGATCAGCTAAGCTATCACCAAAGCCAAAACTGGGACGCTGATGGTCTAAATGATTCTCTAATAAAAACTGTACCGCATGACGCTTGTGAACCGCATGGGGCAATATCGCTAGGTTATTAGCATTCACATGTACATAGAAATCTTGATCAAAATCACGTATCAGAGTGGGCAGTTTCTTAGCTAAATCTACGAGCGCTTGATGGTCTTTCTGCGCATGTTTGATAGCCAGATAAATGGTTAGCTCTTTATCAACAGAATCATTGTTAAAGTTATCGATATGCGGTGTAAATACTAAATGACTTTGCTCGCTTTGACTATGACTGGCAAACAATTCGCTTAACTGATTAAGCTTATCTTGCAATGGCGCAAGCTGACTATACATATGCTGCTGCCAACTGCTCAGCAGCGCTCCCTCAGACGTTAAAATAATTGCCCCATGAGTTAATACTTGCCAACTATCAAATGGCAGTTTAACGCGTTTTATTTCACTACGATCTCGCGCCGTCACTACAATTAATTCAGTACTAGCAAGTAGCCAGTTAAAAAAGGTTGCTTGGCGCTGGCTCATAAAGCTTAGTGGTTCGTCTTGCTTATTGACCGTCGCACAAACCAGAGATTCAGGTTCAGTGGCGGGTAAATCCCAAGTGTCAATTTTACGCTGGGTTTGAAATAATGTGTCGTCCAAATCCATTAAGGCATAAGGCTTAATAATGTCTGGGTTAGCTTTAAAAAAAGAGGTAGTCATGGCGTCGTCCGTAAATAATAGATTTGAAAGTTAGAGAGCAGTTTAATGACTAGGGCTCACCACCAGCACGTTATCCAAACCTCGCCACATAGCATCCACACTATCAGCTGATGTTTCTATACACAACACTATCAAATCCCAATCACTAGGCTCAACGTTATAAGCAAAATTGGTCATACCAAGCCCGTAATTGTCGCTAAAGCTTAGCATCGTAGTAATCGCTCCACCAAGCGCAATCGGTGAGCGGGTTAATGCGCTAAAATTAACCATGGACGCTGTATCTTCGCTCAGATTTTTAGACTCTAATTCAAGCCATTCAGCCAATAGAAATGGCAACCAAACAAACTCATTGCTACCCAAGACTAAGATTCTTTTTGGTAGCTGAGCAACATCAAATTTTTCTTGATCATTGAAACGGGTCAATGCAGCTTGAAAACTCGAAAGATAGCCATCAAAACCATTGGTGCTGTCTAGCGTTGGAAATCTGCCCCAATTACCCGTATCACCGAGCGCTTGACTACCAGCGGCAGTGGTATCCACCGATGGCATTGTAATGGGTTCAGGATTGGGCACATCAGTCCATTGCCATGCACCAGACAGTAAATGATGGCGATGAAACTCAATGCCAGCGAGACGATCGGCCATACGTGCAGGCTTAGTATCCGACTGTGGGTCAGGTTTTTCTTGATCTAATGACCAGTCGACCAATGTCGTTAGATGCACTTGCTCTAACTGGGTCAGTCCTGCTTTACGTAGTGCAGTGACGACATTAACACAGGTATTGCCCGTTGAGGCTTCATCATCGACCATAATTAGTGTTTTACTGGCCAGTAGCTGCGCTTGAGTAACGCTATCTTTGCTTTGATAAATCAAATGCTGGCTGGCATGACTGTGATCTTCACAAAACGTCGTCAGTAAAGAGTCAGTACCATTTGCATCACTACTCTCATCGTGCTGTGCATGACGCGTAGAGTTCAATAGCAGAGCTTGAGGATAGCGCGTTTGTAACGCTTGATGGACACCAGCAGATAGACCAACAGCGGTCTCTGCCATACCAATGACTAGAATAGGTTGAGGCAAGTGATTAGGCACTAAATCAGCCAAATCAGTAAATGCGTTTCGCATAGTGCTTGGCGCAACGGGAATATGACGACCTAGCACTTTTGAGACAAACAAAAACGCACGCTTTGGGTTGATACGCTGGGCAAATCCAAGCAAATCTTCTAATTGATAATGCTCGTGTTGTTCTGCGCCATTTTTATTGGTGGCTGATTTATTAGTGGCTGAATTGATTTGATAAGTCAGATCTAGCGTACCACGGGGTAGGGTGATGGTCGTACTGTGTTGCTCATTTAACATTCATATTCCTTGGCGCTTTTAATTATATGTTGTCGTAGATTTTTAACCTTGACAGCCAACTAGCCATAAGGCACTGCGACTTTGCTTACTTAGCTGAGGTGTTGTAAGAGGCGTAGCACTGGTCAAATCAGACGTGTTCTCCAAACTGATGCCAGCGCTCGCCAGTAGGGCAGATAATAACTGAAATTTCACCGCATAGTTCATATTTTGTGCATGTTCATGAACCAGACTTGATGTGACCATACCGACGACCTCTCCAGTCGGCAATAATAAAGGACTACCACTCGATCCAGGCTGAATGGGTGCGGTGAATTGCATATGACGGATATCGTTATTTAAACCTATCAATCCTGATATACAGCCTTGGGTGACTTGCAGTTGGCTACTCAGTCCTGATAACGGAAACCCTAGTGTGGTAATGGTCTCACCCAATATATCAACACATTGCTGCGCCAATGGGAGGTAGCTAGGTAAAGGATCGCTAACTCTAATAATAGCTGAATCACTTCCGATATCGCTAAGTACAACTTGTGCCTCGCGATCAGGCTGACCTTGCTGACGTACGCCAACCATCGCTGCTGACTCAATCACATGATAGCAGGTGAGCAGATGATAGGGATCAATAGCAAACGCTGTTCCTGTCCAAGTCTCGCCTGCTTGTACTTGACGAGGAGGGCGAGCTTCGTTGTTTGGTTGAGTACGCTGCTGCTGTTGAGCTTCTTGAATAAGCGTATGTGTGCTAGGTGGACGAACATCCAGACTAACCTGTACATGATGTTCAAGACTCGCTAAGCCATGCGTTGATGCCTCGCCAAGCGCTCGACATTTGAACTGTTCATTACGCTGATATATTTCTAATATAATCGCTGCTTTGACATGCCGATCGTTTGTTGTGAAGTTATAGTGAATATCCCCGTTGTTGAGCGTGAGGCTTACGTCGTTCAACTCTACCGCTGGCAAGTTTAGGCTTGGCTCATGATAAACATAAGCAATCAGTTGTAAGAAACTAACATTATTTTTATTAAATAACTGGGGTAAATCTAACTGCCATGCGCTTGGATTATCCTTGTTATCGAGCTGAGCCCAGTCCTTAGACTCATGTAAATAAGCAGGACTACAAACTGCTTTACGATTTGCATCTAATGGCAACCACAATAGCCCAAGCTGCTGTCCAAACTCTAATGGTTTAGTAGTAGAAAATGCGATCGAACATTTGGTGTTTTCGATAACCGTATTGGCACCTAGCACTAATTCGACTTGCTTCGACATCACATTTCCTTAGTTTATTTGCGCGATTATAATTATTTTTATTGTTTAATGATTTTATCCTTGAGACTAAAGTCTGACTACATAAAGGGTTTTGATTTTATTTTGAACCTATCATTCTACAAAGAGAAAACATTAATAGGGGTTTTAATATACAGTTAAGATTAATTGCATAATAGATATATCAAGATATATAGGTTGAAATAGTTTCGGGATTCCTTTTAATAATTAATTACTTTTAGGAAATAATGATGAAGTTTTACAGTCTAGCCATTTGTCGGCTAATGGAGCCACTTATCGGACAAAGCCATATAGTGTATTGCTACAAAACAGGATTCCGGTGATAATACAGTCAAAATCTATTGCTATTTAGTAACTGTACTGTGACCAAATATTATCTGTAAAGTTTAAAAATAGGATCTGATTCAAAACTATTAATTCTAATCTTATTTTCAAGCTTGTTACTGTTTCTCGATTAATGAATTTCTAGTAGTTAGAGCACTTGTATGCTTAATAACTATAAAAGTCGAAGTTTCATCTACTGAATATATTTCATTTCTTATAATATAAAAGATATACAAAAACTATTGTGTGGTTGATGTCTGAATATTTTTTATATTGTGAGAAAGTCAGTTGGTGGACCTTTGAAACGTTATTCACATTAGTTTATCTAGATAGCTTGATATAAGAAAGCGTAGCAGTATTTTAAGAAAAGGAGTGCTCTGTGAAATTCTCTTGTGCATTAGAAACGTCTTCTGAACGTATTCGTCTGGTCAATGTTATTTCGCCGCTTATCAAAGCAGGTTATCAGCTAGTCTCCCAAAAGCAAGAACCTTCAGAGAATGGTGGTAATATCATTCATGTGATCGCAAGAAGCCTAGGCTCTAAAACGCAGGAAGATCTAATCGATGACTTGTCTTCAATTGAAGGTTGTACGCTTTTTAATCTAGAAATAGAAGAAGAAGGCGAATCGTCAGTTGCCCCTGCAAAAAAGACATTGGATGAGAAAAGTGTCTTATCAGCCATTGGTGCTTATTACCCTAAAATAGCAGATATTGTCAGCCAGTATGAAGATAGTTTACCTATCGAGCGACGTGTGACGGCATTGCAAGAGTTGGGTCGTAAGGTTGGCGGCGGTATTTACCAGCGTGATTATTCACTTGGCAGTCCACTGAAGATGCCTACTACGATCACTCGTGAGCTTGTACCAGCACTAAAAAGCCTGTCTAAAGTTAAAGCAAAGAATAATGTGATCTATTTAATCAAATGTCCGTTCTGTAAGTCGTCAGATCATACTCACTCAGGATGTCATTTTATTGTGGGCTATATAGAAGGCTTTTTGGCAAGCAACCCCGCTATAGATGTGGTTCAAGTTGAAGAGACTAACTGCGGCGCAGGTAGTACCAATATTTGTGAATTTACCATTGGGTAGGAAAAATTGTGTGTAGATAATTTCATGTCTATGCAAAAAAAATCAACGAGCGAATGACGCACCGTTTTGCAATAAAAGTAACGTTATTTGACTCAATTCTTATGATAGATAAAAGGCAAAAAAATGATGGAAGTTGAATATAACTTACTTTTGGTGTTGGTCTCATACGCCATTGCAGTATTTGGTTCTTATGTTGGCTTAAACCTTGCCATTCGAGTACCTTCTGCTAAGCCAGGAACAGATTTGTATTTTTGGGTAGCGCTATCATCGATTGCCATCGGTGGTGCGATTTGGTCTATGCACTATATCGGTATGATGGCAGTAGATATGAAAATGCCTGTGACTTATGACTTAGGGTTAACAATTGTCTCAATGTTACTCGCGATTTGTTTCGTTGCAATCGGTATTGTCATCGTAGGTCGTGGTGAACCAAGCGTTGCTAAGTTAATCGGTGGCGGTGTGCTTACTGGGCTCGGTGTTGCAGCCATGCATTATACCGGTATGGCTTCTATGCAAATGGATGCTACCATGTCATACAATATACCGCTGCTTATCCTATCGATTGTGATTGCTATTGCAGCTGCTATCGCTGCGCTATGGTTGGCATTCAATCTACGTGGTACATTACAGCGTTTTGGTAGTGCCTTCATCATGGGTCTGGCAGTTTGTGGTATGCATTATACTGGTATAGCCGCGATGGAAATGACGATGACTGATCACTCAATGTCTATGGATTATACCCATGCAGGTGCTATTTCTTCATCTATTATGATCTTCATCGGTTCAGCAATCGTATTGAGCTTACTATGGGTCATTGCTTCTAAAAATGCACCTAAGCAAGCGACACTAGCCTTTGGCGAGTAATTTTAAACGCTCATTTTTAATACCAATTAAAAATGAAAATAAAAAAGGTTTTTAGATATTAATCTAAAAACCTTTTTTTGTGTCTGTTCAAATCATCTGCTAAACACGTGCATGCTTAGCGGATTATTTACTCAGCAACGTTTTCAATTTTGACACTCATCATAATAGAGCGTACTTGGCATGGTTCAATATACTGAATATTGGTCTCTAAGTTAGGTTTCTCTGATAACCCCAACCAGTAAGAAAATCCGACTTGCGTCAAGTCGATCCCACTATGAGAAGTATAACCAATACCACCTGATGGACGGCTATTAATCTCAAGAACACGGTGCTGACCGCTATCATCAGCTTTGGTCTGTACACTGACGATGCCATCACAGCCAAAAGCCCTAATCAGTGGGATTACGACATCCATGACAGACTGCTCATAACCAACATGTTGTATTTTTCCTGTTTTATGACGAGTGACAGCAGCTAGGACTTCGCCATATTCACAAACTACATCGATAGAGTACTCTTGTCCAGATAAATAAGGCATGAGCAGCATTGGAATAGGGTGATCGTGTACCATTTGGCTGTTGGTATAAGCATTCACAAACTGAGCTGTATTGATTTTTTTCTCTTCAGTGAAATATAAGTGCTCAAAGCTATCATACGCAGTACTATCTGCTTTACCCGTGTCTAGTCGCCAAAACCCTTGGGCAAAAATACCGACAACAGGTTTCACACATAGAGGCTGGTCGCCATGCTCGGCTAATAAAGCCTCAAGCTCCGCCGTATTGTCAAAACGCCATGCGTCTGCCACTGGAATGTTATGAGTGTGACAATGCTGCATAAAAGCAAATTTATCATCGATTGATTCTAGTGCCGTTACGCTGGTTGCGCCCGTCAATAAGCGAATACCCGCAGCGTCAAATTTTTCACGATGCGCTTCATAATCAATACCATTGCGCCCAGTCAGCAGTACTTTTACGTTATGCTTTTGAGCTTGTTCCAATACGAACTGCCAGCGTGGTATAGCAGTTTCGCTAGTCGTCTGGACATCAGTATCTACGATCGAGTCAGATGGCTCGCGATAAATTATATCAGCAAATTCAAAAATCTCAGGTCTATCATGACGGTGTGAGGCAATAACTTGAAAAGGGTTGTTTGAAGAACTGCTTGATTTGCTCTTTAGACTTTGTAAGCTCTCTAACATATCACGCTGGCTAGATTGTCCTTCAGCTAACCACGCCGCTACTGGTATTGAAGGGTTACTATTGTCAGCAAGATTATTCATAATTCTCTCAGCGTTATCATTAGGTGTAAGGGAATGGACAAATCAATATTGCTACTGCAAATCTAGTAGTAATATTAACAAAGGTATACGGTTTAATAGGACGTATTATATACAAATGATATGCGTTATAAACGCCTCTAATAAAATAGTCATAAGGATTTGTAAGGATAACTTTATCGCTTATATCGCGATTGTCTGGTTCAAAACTTTCATAATATCCATGCTACTATATGATGATAGTTGGCATGACAATGACAACAGCATAATAAATAATCTAAAGGACGTATGATGAGTCAAAACCAACCTCAAAAACTAATTGCAGGTGCCAATGCGCCACTACCGACTGACAATATTAGCATTCGTATTTTAAGCCAAAATGCCATCGATTGTGCCGCTTATCGTCTGACTAATGACGGAAAAGTACGCGGTGATGGTGACATGATATTTTATGGTCAGACACGTAGCGATGATGGTAGTGTTAGCTTCCGTGGTCATGACAGTGATGGGTTTTTTGATATTAATTTGTCTGCACAGCCTGCAACTATTGAGAAAATTGCCCTAGCGTTCTCTAGTGCGCAAACACTGTCGCAAGTTGGCGATGTGGACATTCAAGTCTTGCAGGGCAGTCAAGTGCTGATGAACTGTCAGTTGAGTAGCTCTGGACGTAATGAAAAAGCTATTATATTGGCTGAATGCTATCGCAGACAAGGAAACTGGAAATTTCGTTTTATCGCCCAAGGTTTTGAGGGAGGGTTAAAACCTTTATCTGAGCATTTTGGTGTGGAAATTGCTGATGAAGCGCCTGCCCAAAATCATAACCCTGCACAAAGCCAACCTCAACCTATCAACACTCAGCGACCAATCAATACGCAAAAAGCAAGCAGCACGTCTCAAGCCAACAACCCGCCACCAATCCCTGTAAGTCCTTCGATTAACTTAAGTAAGATAACGTTAACTAAAAACCAATCTAGCATTAATCTTAAAAAACGTGATGATTTTGGCAAAATTTCGGTCAATTTAGATTGGAATCAACGCCCCCAAAGTGATAGAGCAGCGCCCAAGAAAGGGATACTGGGAGATCTGTTTAAGCAGCATCAATCAAGCGGTATCGATTTAGATGTCGGCGCTATGATTCATCTAAAAAATGGTGAAAAAACCCTGATTCAAGCGTTGGGCAATCGCTTTGGTAGCTTGCAATCAGCGCCTTATGTTTGCTTACGTGCGGATGATAGAACGGGGCAGGTAAGCGGCGGTGAATGGCTAGATATTAACGGTCAGCAATGGTCACAGATTGAAGAAGTATTTATCTTTGCGTTTATTTACGAAGGCGCACCTAACTGGGAAAAAACCGATGGGGTTGTGACTATTCATGTCCCAGAGCAATCGCCGATTGAGACACGTTTGACCGAAGGTGCTGGTAACTTACCGATGTGTGCCATTGCCCGTTTGGTCAATCAACAAGGCAGTATCAATGTTGAGCGTATCAACCAATATTTCAAAGGTCATCAAGAGATGGACAAAGCGTTTAATTGGGGCTTTAGCTGGAAGCGTGGACGTAAATAGTGTTTTTTAAGATCTAAATAATAAACATAAAAGAGCGGCCCATCTACTGATAGATGGGCCGCTCTTTTTTGAAATAAACTATTTAACTAGATTGGTAATAATCTAGTTAAAGTCTCAAGTCCATTATGCATGCGGAGTAATAGCAGGCATTAAGTCGTGGAAAGTACGGCCAGAAGCTGTCTCGCCAATCGCATGCATTTTCCATTCATTGTTATGACGATAAACCTTTGCCATTACCATCGCTGTATGTCCACCTTGTGCAGACAAATTATAACGTGCTACTTCGCTATTATTATTGGCATTAACGATACGGCAAAACGCATTTTCTACGGTCTCAAACGTTTGACCAGTAAAGCTATTAACCGTGAATACCAATGAGACCACATTAGCAGGTACTCTTGAGAGATCGACATTGATGACTTCATCATCGCCATCACCGTCGCCAGTACGGTTGTCACCCGTATGGACGATACTGCCGTCTTTCGATTTTAGCTGACTGAACCAAATGGCATCGACCGCTTGCTTGTTAGCATCGAACATGATGCATGAAGCATCTAAATCGATAGAGTCGCCGCCAGAACCGCCGCCGAATAACTTTCCTAGGAAACCACCTTTTTTATCTTGTGGCCCTTGCGCGACATCCCAGCCTAGACCCAATTTAACTTGAGTTAGCTCGCCGCCAGCTTCTTTGCTTAGGGAGATTTTTTGACCTTTTTGAAGACTAACTGCCATGTGAGTATCCTTATAATAATTGTGAGTAAAACCGTTTAAAAATAATGCTAAAGAGTATTATAAATTGCGAAAGGTGTTATAAAATATTGTCTAAAAAGCCACCGCCGCCGCCACGTCCACCTGAGCTACTACCTAGAACGCTTTGTATCCAACCTTGATAACTGTCACGATTGCGCGAGCAAATAATGACTTTACCACTTCCTGAGAAGTTTAGAACCATACCTTCGCCACTGGTAACGGAGTTGATGATATTGCTCATGATGCCTTTTTTCTTACTGGTCGAAACTGACAATTTGTATTCAAGATTTGAGTCCCAGCAGACCACATGACCGTTATCAATAATGACGTCTTTGTCTGGTGTGACATCAATCTCGAACAACGAGCCAAAACCAGATACCACGACTTGGCCTTGGCCTTGGGTCTGCATCACCATAAAGCCGCCTGTATCACCGAATACTGCACCGCCTAAGTTGCGCTGAATATTGGCTCTGATATCGACGCCAGTTTGGGCCGCGACAAATGCACCATCACTCAATGTATACTGCTGTTTGCCAACTTCTATGATTTGCATATCACCATCGAGCGTAGGCGCAAGCAGACAGTCGCCTTCACCATTAACCGCCTCAATCTGCTGTTGAAACAACGATTCATCGTTTGCAAAGCGGCGCATCAGTGACTGCATCAGCCCACCTTGTAGCTTACCTTTCAGCTCAAGATTGGACTCCATCATCACCATCGCGTTGGCTTCACAATAAATTGAATCGCCTTTTTTGAGATTACAATGCAAAAAAGGTTCAATAGTACCGATTAAACTGAATGTTGCGGCCATGGCTTGCAAATCCTTATTCTAATATCTTTGTTAAATGCTCTTAATGTGTGCGTGTGCTTTTAGATGCTTTATAGATTTTAATGATAAGCCAATTAAATTTAAAGCCATCAAATGCGTTAAAGGGGCACACTTGATGGCTCATTGGATCATAACCAGACGTCTGATTATGATAATTGGCTTGCTAAACGTTTACGTTGGTTTTAACGTTAAACATTTACGCCATAAGAGGCTGCTAATGGTCCAAGACCACCGCTGAAGCCTTGACCGACCGCACGGAATTTCCAATCACCGCTGTGACGATATAATTCACCGAAAATCATCGCTGTTTCAGTGCTGCCATCTTCTGATAGGTCATAACGAGCGATTTCAGATTCGCCATTGTCGTTTACAACGCGGATATAAGCATCACCAACTTGACCGAAGTTTTGGTTACGTGCTTGGCCTTCATAGATGATTGCACAGATAGCTACTTTGTTGACGTCAGCTGGGATGCTAGCAAGATTGATTTTGATTTTCTCATCATCGCCATCGCCTTCGCCAGTACGGTTATCACCAGTATGCTCAACAGCGCCGTTGTCTGATTTTAGGTTATTGAAAAAGATAAAATCTTGGTCGTTACGGACTTTGCCTGCTTCGTTAATCAAGAAACCGATTGCATCTAAATCAAACTCTTGGCCGTCAGTGGCACGTGGATCCCAGCCTAGACCGACTGTAATGTTAGTTAAACCTGGCGCTTCTTTTGATAAGTTTACGTTGCCGCCTTTTGTTAAGCTAATAGCCATACAAATATCCTTTGGATTAATAGTTAAGTGGATTGATTGATAAAAAATAAACTAAAAGTTGTGCAGTGACTGATATCTCAGAGCAAATAATAAAAACTTACCTGTACGCTATGCCCTGCATATCATTAGGTTTTACTATACTAAGCGTTTGCTCACTAAGCAAGGCGTATTTTGTGCGCTTACTATATGCTTACTAAGGGACATAATACTTCTGTATCTTTGATAATTTCTAATCAACTTAGCAATAGTCGTTAAGATATTGTTATGAAAAGTAATGTTTCATACAAAAGGGATTTAGCACAAAGGTAGCTTAGATAAAACAATCGCTTTAAAAAGCACCGACTGACTATATGGGCTTAGAATAAACCAACTCATGCCTTAGGTATGCTTCGCAGCTAGTATGAGAGCATGGCATTATATAAAAAACCTATTTAGATAAATATACATGTATCTCTTATTCTGCAAAAACCGACCAGCCAGTTTTTTGTACGAAGCGCTCTAGTGCTTTTAGTCCAAGCTTAGAGTTACCTACATGATCAAGCCCTGGTGACCAGACAGCGATAGAACCTTTACCAGGTGCTATCGTCAAAATACCGCCACCAACACCACTTTTTCCTGGTAAGCCCACGCGGTAAGCAAATTCGCCAGAGCCATCATAATGACCACACATCATCATCAATGAGTTAATACGGCGTGCTCTTTTTTCATTGATTACACGTACTCCTGAGTGCTTATCAACTCCGTTAGACACTAAATAAAGACCGGCACTGGCCAACTGTTGGCAACTCATTGCAATTGAGCACTGATGAAAATACGTACCTAATACATTATCCACATCATGTCTTAAACGACCAAAGGATTTCATAAAGTGCGCCAGAGAGGCATTTCGGTCCTTGTGCGCCATCTCAGAAGCCGCTACTTTATGATCAAAGCGAATTGACTCATCATCTGCAATGAGGTGAACAAACTGCAGGATTTCACCCAGTGTCTCTTTTGGCTCATGTCCCATCATAATGGCGTCGACAACTGCGATTGCCCCAGCATTGATAAAAGGATTGCGCGGTCGGCCAGACTCGTGCTCGAGCATCACAATTGAATTAAAGGGATCGCCAGATGGTTCACGCCCGACATGTGTCCAAAGTGTATCGCCTAGCTTGCCAAGACCAATGGTTAAGGTAAATACCTTAGAGATACTTTGGATGGAAAACAGAGTGCTTGCATCACCTGCTGCATACATATGCCCATCAGGAGTCGCTACGGCTATACCGAACTGGTTCGGGTCGACATGAGCCAATTGCGGGATATAATCTGCTACTTTGCCGCGGTCAGTTTCTCTTGCCATCTCTGCGGCAATATCATCAAGAATTTTTTGCATATCGTTTATAGGGTCTTTTTTCGACAAGTTATTTAAGGATGAGGATTTTAACTGAAGATAGGGCAATAGTAACAGGACAAACGTAATTTTAACCATTGATTGTCTCAATTGTTGGTTATTCCGATATTTTGGGACTTCGATATGACCTGATAGGGTGGCAAAAACAGTGTGACAAAAACAGTATGACAAAAAAACAGGCCATACCTGATGATATGACCTGTTTAGATGTATAACTAGATACAGACGGTATTACATTGAAAATATGCCCTAGTTCAGGCTTGCTTTCTCAGCTTTACGATGCTGAAGTGACGCTAGCAGCGCCCAACCAATAAAGGCAATACCAATCAGACCAGTAATAATCTCTGGTACATGGAACTTCACTGACAATAGCATAATCAGTGCCAATGCGCCGATTGCATAATGTGCGCCGTGCTCAAGATAGATAAACTCGTCAAGCGTGCCTTTGTCTACCAAGAAGATAGTCATAGAACGTACAAACATCGCACCAATCGCAAGACCTAACATAATAACAATCACGTCATTGGTGATTGCAAATGCGCCAATCACACCATCGAAACTGAACGAAGCATCTAGGACTTCTAAGTATAAGAAACCAATGATACCGCCTTTCATAATGGCACTGGTCGCCGCAGCGCCCGAACCGTTTTCTTCGTTCTCTAGGTCTTCTTCTAGATCGCCCTCAAGCATACCCGATACAACCTGTACGCCAAGATAAACCAAGATACCCCAAACACCTGCGATTAGGACAGCGCTTGACTGCTCTGCATTAGCCCACGATACCGCAATCATCAAGACGATAAGTGCTACAAATACGCTCATAGCATCGACTTTACCTAACTTGGCTAAACGGCTCTCAAGCCAGTCAAACCAATGTACTTCTTTGTCATCAAAAATAAAGTTCAAGAATACCAATAGTAAGAAAATACCACCAAATGCTGAGATTTCCGCATGGTGTGCCATCAGTCTTGCTGAGTACTCTTCAGGGCTATATAAAGCCAAGTTGATGACTTCCATCATACCAAGGTCAGCAGTAACCGCGACGATGACAATAGGGAAGACCAATCGCATACCGAATACAGCGATTAGGATACCAACGGTTAAAAATATCTTTTTCCAAAATTCGTCCCAGCCCTTGAGGACTGAAGCATTGACCACCGCATTATCAAAAGATAATGAAATCTCCATGACGGCCAAAATAGCGGTAATAGAAAGAGTGGCTATCATGCCACCCATACCGCCATGTGAATATCCCCACCATGCTGCTATTGCCAAAGCAATTGCGGTAAAGATAAAGTCTAAATAAAAATGTCTCATGACACATCCTGTATGGTTGCGTAAAGCTAAGGTCTACCTAGTATAGGCATGAACCGCAAAAAAGCAGTTATTACTAACCACTTTTTATGCATAATTTTAAACGAAACGTAAAGCATTACTAGTCATTTGGCCATTAAAAATTGTGACTATTTGCAACGATGGCGGTTTGCTATTTTGGATGTGATGACAGTGACTAATAACAGACTAAATACCAGTAAATAATGGTTTTAGATATCAACACCGTATTGCTGACACATCGCTTGCAAACCGCCCGAATAGCCTTGACCAACAGCGCGGAATTTCCATTCGCCGTTGTGACGATATACTTCGCCAAATACCATTGCTGTTTCAACAGAATAGTCTTCTGCTAAATCAAAACGTACCACTTCAGTGCCTGTTTCTTCATTGACGACACGGATAAAGGCGTTGGCTACCTGACCAAAGTTCTGACTGCGAGCAGCAGCGTCATGGATAGTCACTGTCACGACTACTTTATCTACGTCTGCAGGTACTTGAGTGAGGTTGACTTTGATAACCTCATCATCACCGTCGCCTTCGCCAGTACGGTTGTCACCAGTATGCTCGACAGCGCCATTGTCAGACTTCAGCTGATTGTAAAAGATAAAGTCATGATCGCCGCGTACTTTACCCGCGCCATTTAGCAAAAACACGCTAGCATCAAGGTCGAACTCAGCACCAGAAGTGGCGCGCTCATCCCAGCCAAGACCAATAAGTAGCTTGGTTAAATTTGGGTCAGTTTTCGTTAGCGATAAATTACCGCCTTTATTAAGTGATAAAGCCATGGTGTTATCCTTTTTATTAGATGTTAGTGGTTTTATAAGGTCATCGAAAAAAGGCGATGCTTACGCAATAACTGCGCAAACCCATCGCCTAGTAACGCTCTATCATAGCAACAAAAAATGACCCAATCAAAGCGGATTGGGCCATTGTTATATTTCATATACATTCGGCAAAAAACAGAAGTTTCAGGTACTTATGCTGCCACTATAAATCTATAGTTTTATTTATCAAAAACCTGTTTACGGACTTTAGATTCTAAACTGTAAATCTAAAACTTCGAGTTATAGACTTTGACGATGACGAATCTCAAAGCTTTGATGAATAGGCTTTTTGATATTAAAATCAAAACCAATCGTTTTTTGGGTGATATTAACAATATCGTAGCGCTCGACTAACTGCTCATCTAGCTCAAAGCGCGTGAAGTTATTAGAAAAATACAAAACACCATCAGACGTTAAACGGTTCATCGCACGATTGATGAGGGCAGCATGGTCACGCTGTACATCAAAGGTTCCTTGGAACTTCTTCGAGTTTGAGAACGTCGGTGGATCAATAAAGATAATATCAAACTGCTCGGTGTTGTCTTTGATCCACTCAAAAATATCGGCGGCAACGAATTGATATTTATTGCGGCTGACGTCTAGACCGTTCAAGACAAAGTTTTGTTTGCCCCAATCTAGGTAGTTCTGTGACAAATCAACGCTCGTGACTTTTTTGGCACCAGCAAGCGCTGCATGCACACTGGCGGTACAAGTATAAGCAAACAGGTTAAGTACAGATTTGCCGCGGCTGTTATCTTTGATCCGTGCGCGCATATTACGGTGATCGATGAACAGACCCGTATCGAGATAGTCGGTAAAGTTGACATAAAAATAAGCACCATCTTCGCGGGCGACATGAAACTTGCCGCGTTTTTCTGTGGTGTTCTGTTTACTGTACTGATCGTTACCAGACTGACGGGCACGCGTTTTGATAAAGATTTGCTCACGATTAATATCAAACACTTCACGGATACCCATCAGCGCGAGATTAAAGCGTTTTTTGGCTGTTTCAGGTGGAATGGTTTTAGGCGGTGCATACTCTTGCACGTGGGCATAATCGCCGTATAAATCGATAGCAACCTTGAAGTCAGGCAAATCAGCATCGTAGACACGAATGTTGCTTACGTTGTCTTTTTTGGCCAATTTCTTGAGTTTAGCAAGGTTTTTTTGCAGACGGTTAATGAAGTCTTGACCATCTTCTACTTCAATCTCGCGTTTCTCAAAACGACTAACAAGATTGCCCGTTTGCCCAGCGATAAGCGTTCCGTAGCGGAAATAGACGGTGATAGCACCATTATGACAGCGTAAGGTTTTTGGTTCTTTAATCGGTAGAATATCTACTTGTTCGACATGAGAGGCCAATATGCCAAGCATCGGGTCAATGCCGCTACCGGCAAAGCTGTCTTGCAATATCAGCCCAATTGCTTGATACAACGGCTTAATCATTTCTTCATCACCCAAACGCTCACCATACGGTGGGTTGGTAATGACCAAAGGATTGCTCAATCGACCATCATTAACCAATGGCTTGAGCAAGTTACTAAGTTGGTCAAGCGCACGATGCTCGATATCGAGTAGCGGTAGTAAGTCCTGTAGACCTGCGGCAATTAAGTTTTTTTCTGTGGCAAGAATCGCACCACTATCAGCATCAAAGCCCAGCATAAGCGGCAACGTATCAGGCTGCTCATTGGCAATCTCTAATGCTTCGCGGAAACGCGTTTGAGCATCATCGATCATCTCTTGCCATAGCGGCTCATCATGATGCTGCCACTGGTAAAAGCCAAATTGATTGGCAGCTTTGTCGATACCCACGGCATAGTCGCAATGCATCAATAACGCTTCGATAAGGAACGTTCCAGAGCCACACATTGGGTCGATTAACGCATTATAGAAAGGTGCATCGCCAGCTTCGTTTTTCTTGTGCCAACCAGCGCTATAGAGTAGGGCGGCTGCCAAGTTTTCTTTTAGTGGTGCTTCTGTCATGGCCACACGGTAACCGCGGCGATGCAAACTGGTACCGGATAAATCTAAATACAACTCAGCTTGCTTGTCATTAATGGTTGCAAAAACAGAGAAGTCTGGGTTTTTGCTGTCGACGTTAGGACGGCTGTCGTAAACTTCGTTAAACGTATCAGCAATCGCATCTTTAATACGTAGCATGGCAAACTGCTGACTGACAGCGACACGCTTATCGACAGACAGACGAATAGCAAAGGTTTGCTCTAGGCTAAATTGCTCAGTCCAATTGACCGATTTTGCCAAGCCGTATAGCTGCTCCGCAACGTCGTATTCTGCATTGATGTTTTTACGTTTAATCAGCATCAATACCCGCGAGGCCACGCGTGACCATAGACAGATAGTATATAGCTCACGTAAGCCACCAGTTACAGCTAGACGGCCGGTACTTTTGATTTCGCTGTCAATGCCAAAACTGGTTAGCTCAGTCTGCAGTGGTGCCTCAAGCCCATCGGCACAGGTAATAATAAGATCAAGCGACAACTCTGGTGAAGCTGCTGTTAGAGATGCGGGCGCGGTTTGTTCGGTCATACGGGTACCTGTGGGCTAAATTGACAAAAAAGCAAATAATAAGATAATCGGTGTAACCGGCAATTTTACCATAATTCACAGTAGGATGGTTCAAAGTAGCCGTGTTTAAGATTTTAAGATGTGATAGCTAAATACGTAAAAATAAATTCTCTACTCACCCTTCGTCAGCGGTAATTCCTCTGGGACGATTTGAGTGGTGGTTGCAAAGGGCTTGGTTGCGATAGGGTAGTCAACATCCTTTGGCATCAGCAATCGCATATGCGGATAGGGCGTAGAAATGTTGGCAGCATCAAATGCAATTTTAATTTCTTCTTGCAGCACTTCTTTGATTTTGGGGATGCGGGCAACGGCTGCTGGTTTGACCCAAAAACGTACGATAAAGAACACCCCGTACTCGCCAATTTCTGCCACGGTCGCTGAGGTCTCAGGACGATTAAGCACCGCATCGGTATTGCTGAGTACTTGCAAAATTTCCTTACGAGCCGTCTCAATATCATCTTCGAACGCGATACGCACACGAATATCAAAACGGATAAAGTTTTTGGAAGTCAGGTTAATCACCTCAGAAGAAGCAACGTTAGAATTTGGGATAATGACAGTAATATTGTCTCGAGTGAGGATATGAGTGGTGCGCAACGCGATAAGTACTACCCGCCCTTCATTGTCATTGATATGAATCCAATCACCGACTTGAAAGGACTGCTCAAGCAGAATGGTGATACCAGCGATAAAATTAGCAAGGGTAGACTGAGCGGCGAAACCAACCGCCAAACCAACAATACCTAAACCCGCCACTAACGATACGATGTCAAAGCCAAATTGAGCCATGACGCTGGCAAGCCCGAGTACCAGTAGTAGTACAGATAAAATATTTTTGAGCAACTGTTCTATGGAAGCATTGAGACCATAGTGCTGTAGGACTCTGTGAATGATTTGTCCTGATGATGCCCAAAGTACGTAATAGATACCTGCCCAAGTGCTTGCCTTTGCGGTGGCTTTGATGGTCTCTGGCTCAAAGTTTATCTGACTCATAATCGCTATCAGACTGGCGACAATCCAGACATAGCGCAAAACTGAACGGACAATCTTAGTGCGGCGCTCATTTAGTCTAATTTTGGCTTGGCTTTGTCTAAGAATATAATTGGCCAACCAATAAAAAAATCCCAATACCGCAAGCAGTATTAGGATTTTGATGCCAGTGCTCGCCAATTCTACTGCTTGAGAGGACCAATTAAGTGACTCTTCATCTATAGAGCCGCCGAGAGCAAGATATAGGCTAGTATGTAAGTCGCGAACGATCTCTTCAAAAAAGTCGGTAACACTAGCGATTGGCATTTTTTCGTCCATGCAGGATGTGTTTGTACAAAAAGTTGTAAACGAATATCTATTTATAAATTACCTCAAGTCGTCAAGGCAATCAAATAGGGGCAAGGCTTCAAACTCATTAGTGCCAGTTTGAAATTATTACTGACTTGAGGAACTAACCAATTAGTAGATTAAAAATTGTTTTCTTGAGCATCTTGAGATTGGAAAGGTATCTCCATTTTGTACTGTACATCACGTAGAGCCGTACGTAGTCCCTCTAGTATCGTTGGATGATAAAAAGGAGTGTCGAGCATGTCTTTGATACTTAGGTCATTGGTAATTGCTGTAGCAAGTATATGACCGATATATTCAGCGTCAGGGCCGACCATACTAGCGCCTAAAATTCTGTCTGTCTTTTTGCAACCATAGATATGTAGCAATCCGCAATTGACGCCCATCACACGGCTGCGTCCTTGATTATCAAAGCTCACGCTACCGATAACGAATTCGAGTTCTGAATCTTTTTGAATCTCTGGTAAAGACATACCAACATTGACGATTTGCGGTGAGCAAAATACGATAGAAAAAGGTGTCGCAGGTGGGCGAATATAAGCCGCTTCTGTATTTTCGCAGACCATACTGCCTGCACTATACCCTTCATCGCTAGCCACATGCAGTAACGGAATATTAGCATTGGCATCACCAACGATATAGACGTTTAAGTCGCCAATCTGACCTGTTTTTTTACTCAAGTTTTTTGGACGGTTCTTATCGTCTAGCTTAACGCCTAAGTTTTCGACACCTAGCTGCTTAATATCATTGCGACGGCCAGTAGCAACTAAGACGTACTCACCTTGCCATTGCTGAGACTCACTAGCACTATCTTTATATTTGATAAATGCACTTTTATTACCGTCATCTGCTTGTGTACCTACATCGGTAATTTCGCTGCCTAGATGCATGGTCAATTCATGACTTAAGCAATCCATGGCTTTATTATTAATATCATCGTCTTTTAGACCAGCCACTTGTTTGACGCGATTCAATAGCGTAACTTCCACACCCAAGCGTGTAAACGCTTGTGCAAGCTCTAGACCAATAGCACCAGCACCGACGACAGCCATCGTTTTTGGCAAATCTTCAAGCTCAAAGACACTATCAGAAGTGAGCATAGTATCACCAAGCTTCTCCGCCCATCCATCAGGAATAAACGGCGAGCTACCTGTGGCGACAATGATTTGCTCAGCAGCAATCAACTCATCATTGACCTCGATTAGCCCTTGCTCATTAATACGAGCACGACCGTCGATTTTCTTATGATCAGGCCAGCTGTCTACTTGTTTTTTAATGTAACTGGCAAAATGACTGCGTTCGTCACGCACACGCTGCATGACTCGTTTGCCATCGACTTGCGCGGTTGCATGAATACCAAATTCAGCAGAATGGTTGGCATCGTGTGCGCGATCAGCAGCTGCAATTAGCAGCTTACTAGGCATACAGCCGACCGCAATACAGGTCGTGGTCCAAAACCCTTCATTAATAATGACCACATCATCTTTGATTTTACTTGCTTGGCGAAAAGCATTTTGACCTGCGGTACCAGCACCAATAATAGCGACAGATACTTTGCGCGTGACTTCTCTCGGCGTATCGTCAGTGGTAGTGCCAGATTGTTTATTCATATTATTCTCTAATAGGGTAAAGGTTATATTCAGTAATAGACTAAATTCTCGGCTTATATTTTTTATTCTATTTTTATCGTTCTTATGATGAATATTGACTTAATTATAGTGCCAATAATACTGATTTAAGTACATAACCAGTAATTATGGCGCCAATATAGTCAGTAAGCGACTGGTATAGTCTTTAGCACGTAAGTTACGCTTAGCATGAGTCAGCTCACTGTTTTTATCGAATACAAATGCCGAACGTACAAGGCCTAACGTAACTTTGCCGTACATATTTTTTTCTTTGATAACATCAAAATACTGGCATAGCTTTTCATCAGTATCACTGATGATTGGAATCTGTAAGTCATATTTGTCGATAAATTTTTCATGAGATTCAACACTATCACGAGAGACGCCAATAATGTCGTAGCCCAATTCATCAAAGTCATGAAGGTGCGAGGTAAACTCTGTTGCCTGTGTGGTGCAGCCTGGCGTGTTGTCTTTGGGATAAAAATACAGAATAAGGCCTTTATCGGTATTGGCGACCATTTCTTTTAAATTAATTTCATCATGGATAAAATTACCAGCAAGCTTGCGTACTATGGTTACTGGAAAATCAGGTAGGTGAATGGTTTCTGTCGTTGGCTTGGCCATTGTAAAATCCTTATTAATTTTAGTTATGTGTACTGGCTTAATGATGGTTCTATTTATAGTGTTCTTATTATAAGCAGATTAGTAGAAATAAATAATCAGTTTTACACTTTGTCCATTCATTGGCAACAAAAAAGACTGGCAATGGCCAGTCTTTTGTATATCAAACGATTAGAGATTAAGCAGGTTTTTGTGGCTTCTTCAAATCCAAGCCAACGGTGCACTGCTGCAAATCTTTTTGCATCGCTTTCACATATGGCAGATTAGAAGGGTCTTTCTTATCTTGCGCGTAGCTTTCGATTTCCCACATTTGACCGATAGTCATGTTGCTGCGCACACCAATAGTACAGTTACATAGTTTGGTTGCGTTGCTTTTGTCAGCGACTTTATATTTGACTGCGCCATTGACACAGGTATTGATATTATCTTGCTTAATGTCAGCAGCGTTAGCTTGTGGCAAGGCAAACAGGGCCGCTAAGGCTAGGGGTAGTACTGGCAAAAACTTCATAAATTTCCTCTTACGGGTAGCGTCAATTTTTTATCTTTTGCTCAATGCAAAGTCAACTCATCAATATATGAGTGACCGATATCGTCAGGTACATCTTTCGATAAATATAATCGTTCATACGATAGCAAGTATGTCGATTAGAATACAAGAAAGACGTGCTGTGTTAATGCAAGCGAATGTTGCGCGAATGTTGATGGGTATCACCATTTCACGCAATATTTAGCGTTAATACACAACTGATTTATATGATTTAGGTACAAGGTAGATGAGTAAACGTAATACAAGTAGTAGACTAAGCGTGCCTGATACCGTACCCAACTTATATAGGACTGACTAAAATTAATTAAGACTGATAATGAGTAGGGTCGGTTACGCCAGCTTGGGCAAAGCCTTGACGACGCAATGCGCAGCTATCACAAACACCGCAAGCAAGACCATTGGCATCTGCACGATAACAAGAAATCGTCTGGCCGTAATCGACACCTAATGACAGACCAAGCTCAATAGTTTGGGCTTTTGATAATTGCTGCAATGGCGTTTGAATCGATAAGCGATGTCCAGTAACGCCTGCTTTTGTCGCAAGGTTGGCCATATGTTCAAAGGCAGCTATATACTCTGGACGGCAGTCAGGATAGCCCGAGTAGTCAACTGAGCTGACACCAATGACGATATGATTGGCATCAGCGACTTCGGCGACTGCTAGCGCGTATGATAAGAAGATAGTGTTACGCGCAGGCACATAGGTATTTGGGATAGAGTCGTTATCGATTTCATCGCGTTTTTTGCTAGGGAATTTGTCCGAATCACCATCTGGCACGATCATGCTGTGGTCTGTTAGCGATGAGCCACCCAGTTGTGCGATATCAATATCGATGATTCTATGATTGACACCTGCTGTCTCAGCGATCGTCTTTGCGGCGACAAGTTCACTATTATGACGTTGACCATAGTTAAAGCTGACTGCTGTCACTGATGCATAGCGCGCTTTTGCCCAATGTAAGCAAGTCACCGAATCGAGACCGCCTGATAAAAGGACAACCGCATTTTGGCTTTTGGTAAGAGCAGCTAAATCAGCATCTGATACTTGATTGGGGGTGTTTTGCAAAGTAACGTTAGTCATAGTGATATCTATTATTGGTTTACGAAAACGGCTATTTTAGCAAAAATACGTCTACTACAGAACCACGAAGCGACCAATCACCCGTCACTAAGCTGCTAAAGCAAATTTAAACAGCATCGTAATAAAATAAAGTCGGTATTACTGTCATCTTTTCAATCTGTTAGCAATATTTGTTATAATCGCAGCTTTTAAAGTATCAGTCACATAACATTGGTGATAATGCTTTAAAAGCCTTATCGCAAATCGCTTTATAGTAAAACCACCCTTATAAAGATATTGAGTAACTTATGACCGTAGCAACCTTATTTACGCCAAATATTCCTTCTCAAGCTGATGATGTATCTGATGCAACGAGCTTTGATACTCAGGCTTTAGACATCAGTACTGACAGTAGAGAGTACGATGACGTCTCTGAAGATGGCAATGATGAGGACATGATTGATGAGCAGTTTGCCGATGCGGAAGCACCTACCGAATCAGCATACTTTCGTAAACTACAAAAGAAGCTGCGTCGCCAAGTCTCTTGGGCAATCCGCGATTTTAATATGATCGAAGATGGCGATGTGGTGATGGTCTGTGTTTCGGGTGGTAAAGACAGCTATACCTTACTCGATATTTTATTGCTGCTAAAACGCATTGCACCGATTCATTTTGATATCGTCGCTGTCAATCTTGATCAGAAGCAGCCAGGCTATCCGGAAGACATTTTACCTGCGTATCTAAACGAGCAGGGCATTGCCCACTATATTTTAGAAAAAGACACATATAGCATCGTCAAAAGCGTGGTGCCAGAAGGCAAGACTTACTGCTCTGCGTGCTCTCGTCTGCGCCGCGGCTCACTATATGGCTTTGCTAAACAAATTGGCGCGACTAAGATTGCCCTTGGCCATCATCGTGACGATATGCTAGCGACCTTCTTTTTGAATTTATTCCATGGTGGTGCGCTCAAATCCATGCCGCCCAAACTGCTGAGTGATGACAAGCAAAATATGCTGATTCGCCCATTGGCTTATGTCGAAGAAAAAGACATCATTGAGTACGCCAAATTAAAAGAATTTCCAATCATTCCTTGTAACCTGTGTGGTAGCCAGACCAATCTACAACGCGCCATCATCAACGATATGCTCCGTGAATGGGATGATGCTCATCCGCAGCGTTTGGCTTCTATCTTTAAGGCCATGCAAAACGTCGCGCCATCACAGTTAGCTGATCGTGAATTGTTTGATTTTGAAACACTCAGTCTTGATCGCGATAATGATGAGCGTTTATTTGAAGGCGACAATATTCAAGCTGGTCAGACAGATAGTTTGGCTGAGATTGGTTTACCTGTATCGCCAAGGACGCAAACGTTCAATCCTAAGTTCGCTAGTGATAAGCCTTATTCAACAGAGACGGAGAAAGCCGCACAAAACGAGCGTAAAGCACAGAAAATTCCAACGATTAACCCTGTGATTTAGTAGTTTATGAGTTAGAGCTATATTAAATAGTACCTATTCATTAGTAGGATATTAAATAGCTCAAAAAAAACCAGCCGATCTCTGACGAGTGGCTGGTTTTTTTATGTCTAGATGCTACTAACAGCATTAACTTTTAGCAAAAACTGGTAGTGGGTCAAAGCTGATCTTTGAACGAGGCAGTTTTGCGACATCTTGCATACGCCAATCATCTTTACCGTCGTTGCTAACCTGGAGGTAATACTTGGCTTTTACAGGATCAATATCGACTTGTGCGCTGTATTTATTGCCCTCAACATGCTTAAGGACAACATCGCGGTCTTTTTTGATATCCGTTGCATGAGAGATAGAAAGCTCCAACGTATCAGGATAGGTAAGTGGCGTACCATTTGACAGCTTGCCTGACTGGACGCTTTGCTCAGGGTAATTGAGATAAAACACAATATCGCCATTTTCTGCAAACTGCATTTGTCCATGCAAGTCTAAGTCATACGTGAGCTTATCACGGGATACATCATGATAGAGCGTTTTGCCATCCATATACCAGTCGTCACGTACCACGCTATCACGGATCTGGTAAGAGTAATAAACAAACCAAATACAAGCGATCACGACCGCAGCAGGCATGCCAATCACAAAGATAACGACCATGTAATTTTTATACCATGGCTGCTTATCTTGATGTTTAAAGTTCGGTGCTGGAGTAGACATAAAATACCTATGCATCAGATACGCATTCAATAGATAGCCGTTTATTAGACATCTATAAATGGTATCAACGGATAATTTGGCGGCTAAGCGCTACCAGTTTAATGGTAAAAAATTTATTCGATAGTCTTTAGCTAGAATAGTTATTTAACTACTTGAACTAGCTAGACTACCGAATGAGATACATAAAACTAAATAATGGATAAGTCAGTAATTTACTGACCTTGGGTCGTAAAGATATTTTGTTTGCTTACCTTATACTTGCCATTTTCGCTGCTCACATTTAGCGTGACAGGCGTTTGGCCAAAGTCGATAACATCAGGATCACCATAAATACTGACTGGCATATCAAAGCTTTCGCCAGCTTCTAATGGTACATCATTAAAGCGCAGCTCTAAACTCAACCCTTTTTGCGGTGCTAGTGTTATCGTGTAGGTATGAGCATCCTGCGTCTTATTGGTTAGCTTGACGATATAGCTGTTTTCGATCATGCCTTGATTATTGATAGACGACAACTGATTACGGTCACGGCGGATATCAATCTCTAAGGGCACGCGATCGGTCAGCGCATATATAACACCGCCACATAGCACAGCTAATAACGTCAAATAAGCAAATAATCGTGGGCGTAGTACGCGGCTTGGCTCTTTTTCTGCTAACTGACGTTCGGTCGTATAACGAATCAGTCCACGCGGATAGCCGACCTTGTCCATCACTTCGTTACAGGCATCAATACAAGCTGCACACTGGATACAGCCAACTTGCAAACCATCACGAATATCGATACCAGTAGGGCAGACCTGCACACACATGGTACATTCAATGCAGTCGCCCAGGTGCTCTGGATTTGTGCCTTTTTTACGGGCACCGCGTGGCTCACCGCGTTCATAATCATAAGATACGATCAATGTGTCTTTATCAAACATCACACTCTGAAAGCGGCCATAAGGACAAATCTGTACACACATTTGCTCGCGCATGTAACCTGCATTGGCATAGGTGGCAAAAGTAAAGATAAACATCGATACCCATACCCATGTTGGCCAATCAGGGATAGGAATAAGACCCACTGTCTGCCAGCTATGATATAGCGAGTCCGTACCTGCCACGTAGCTGACAAAAGTCGCCGCTGTAATCACTGAAAGCAAAAACCAAATCGCATAGACGACAGTGCGTTTGAAGACTTTGCTCGCACTCATCGGCGATTTATCAAACTTCATACGCTTATTGCGATCACCGATGACCCATTTTTCAACATATTGGTATAAATGTGTCCAAATCGTCTGTGGGCAGGCATACCCGCACCACACACGACCAGCATACACGGTTACCATAAATAAGGTAAACGCTGCAATAATGGCAAATGCAGCAATAAAATAAAAATCTTGCGTCAAAAAAGTCATGCCAAAAATATAGTAATGCTGTGAAGGCACATCAAACCATATTGCTTGTCTATCATTATAGCGCAGCCATGGCAAAAGTAAAAAAGCCGCCAAAAGGGCATACATCGTGATGACACGAATATTTTGATAAAAACCTGTGACAAACCTCGGATGCACACGATGCTTGGTTGCATCAAGATCGACTTGTTGTACAGGAATTTTATTGGATTGTTGTGCTGACATAAACGTGCCTCTTTAAAAAAGAATCAGTCTGCTGGCATGATGAACAAACACCTCTAGCGTCGAGGTATATGAGTGTATGATGTTATCAATGTCAGTAAATAGCGGATAGGAAATTCGATGAAAAACCTTCTAATCTGCTTACCAAATGATCGATTGTAAATATAGTTGGTTCAACATAATCTTGATATAAGCAAAGGGGAGTGAAGGTACTACAAATAGTAGACTAAACAAACCTGCATCTAATTTATGTGAAGTTGACTATCGTGTTATGTGATTGAGTCAGAGCGATATAAAGCCATGACCAATAGACTATTTTAAAAAATAGCTATTCTAACATTCTCCCTACTAATAATGGGGTGATAATCATAAAAATCAACGAATATATGAGAACGTTTTCTAGTGTTTATAGCTGCTCATCATTGTCATTTCTAAATGAAAATCAATACCGCCATACGCAAAAGGGAGAACTGCAATAACAGTTCTCCCTTCATTAAATCTCGTCCACATTCAGTACAGTAACAACGTCTTAGTTAGCAGTTGCTTCTTCAGTTGCTACAGGCTGAGTAGCTGCAGCAGCAACCGGTGCAACTTCAGGTGATTTGCCTGTTTTATCTGATAGTGAGTAAACATAAGCCGCAAGCAGCATAATACGCTCATTACCCAGTTTGGTTTCCCACTCAGGCATCACACCAGCACGACCATAACGTAAGGTTTCACGAATGGTTTCGCGATCGCCGCCATACAACCAGATATCATCTGTTAAGTTTGGCGCGCCAGTAGAAGTCATACCTTTAGCATCTGTACCATGGCAAAGAACACAGTTAGTCGGCTCATTGAAGATAGCTTCACCTTGAGCGACTTTGGCCTTATCAAGCTCGTAACCAGGTTGGTTGCCAGATATAGACAATACATATTCAGCTGCTGCGCGTACACCATCTTCACCGATCTGATCACGCCATGCTGCCATACCACCAACTCGACCCTTATGTAGCGTAGTCAAGATGTTTTCAGGTGCTCCGCCATATAACCAATCATTATCAGTTAGGTTTGGATAGCCTACCGCACCTTTGGCGTTAGAGCCATGACAGACTGCACAGTTCTGCAAGAACAAACGACTACCAACTTTTAAAGCATTCGGGTTTTCTGAAAGCTTCTCTACATAAGGTGATAGCTCTGCAATTTTCTCATCAATTTGAGCTTGCAGATCTGCTGGTGGTGTTTCACTGCGGCGCATGGTTGCTTGTAACTCAGCAAGCGTCGCTAAAGTCTGTGTCGCACCGCTAGCATCCGCTTTGGCTAAGATGTTTTTCTCAAAGTTATCCGTAAATACTTTGTTATTCTTTTCAAGCTCACTGTTTAATTCATTATGCGAGGTCCATGGTACTGTTTTACCATCGACTTCTACGGTAGCAAGACCATCCCAATGCTTGGGGAACATCGCTGGGAAAAATATCCAATAGGCTATTGCCCAAACGATAGAGCCAAAAAATATTACCAACCACCATTTAGGAAGTGGTTTATCGTATTCTCGGATACCATCGTAATCATGACCCGTTGTACCGTCTTCTTCTACTTTTGGCTTATATTTTAGAGCCATTAATAGGACCCCAAGAATAAATAGCCAGCACGCAAAACTCAGTACAGTAATCCAAGAACTCCAAAAAAATGTCATCGTTTATCCTTATTGCGCTGCTCTTCAGACAGAGATTTCACATCCTCGTCATCAAGCGCAAGTTGTGCATCTTCTTCGAAGCGTTTTTTGTTTTTTGGCGAATACGCCCACCATGCAACACCTACGAAGGCAACAAAGGCAGAGACGGTCGCAATTGTTTGTAATTCACCAATACCCATTAGCGCTGTCCTTCCATTGCGGTACCCAGCTGCTGAAGATAGGCGACTAAAGCATCAAGCTCAGTGGCACCAAGTACAGCATCGGGAGCACCCTCAATATCTTCTTCAGTGTAAGGTACGCCAAAATGATCACGGAATAGACGCATCTTCGTTTGTATGTTCGTACCGTTGACTTCGTTGGTCGCAAGCCAAGGGAATCCTGGCATAACTGACTCAGGAACTAATGAACGTGGATCGATAAGATGCTGTTTTTGCCAATCTTCTGAATAGCGACCACCAACACGTGCTAGGTCAGGTCCAGTACGCTTTGAACCCCATAAGAACGGATGATCCCATGTTGACTCAGCAGCACGTGAATAAGGTCCATAACGTTCAACTTCAGCACGCAATGGACGAATCATCTGCGTATGACAAACGTGACAACCTTCACGAATATAAATATCACGACCTTCAAATTCAAGCGCTGTCCACGGCTGCATGGAAGGTAATGGAGCATTCACCCCACCATCTTCTGGACCTTTGTTATCATAAATCAGCGGTACGATTTCAACCAATGTGGCAAAACTAATCGCAATAACAATACCGATGACCAACAAGCCTGTATTTTTTTCAATAATCTCATGCGGTATACCAGCCATGATCGCTCCTTATACTTTAGCTGTCGACGTATCGACACTAGGTTCGTGATCCGTAGGATCAGCGATATCTACAGGTTTACCCTCTGGCATTTTAAGCGTTTGATAAACGTTATACGCCATCACAAACATACCTGATACATACAAGAATCCACCGAAAGCACGACCAATATATGGGAAATGCGAGAATTCAACAGTATCAACGAAGCTGTATACCAAAGTACCGTCTGGGTTAGTAGCTAGCCACATCATGCCTTGGCCAATACCTGAGATCCACATTGATACGATATAAAAGATAGTACCTGCTGTCGCTAGCCAAAAATGCGTGGTAATTAAACTGATAGAGTACATTTTTGGTTTGTTATAAATACGTGGTATCAGTACATATAGCGAACCGATAGTAATCATCCCAACCCACCCAAGCGCACCTGAGTGTACGTGACCAATCGTCCAATCTGTATTATGCGACAAAGCGTTAACCGTCTTAATCGCCATCATTGGGCCTTCGAACGTCGACATTGCATAGAATGACAATGCGACAATCATAAAGCGAATAATCGGATCGGTACGTAACTTATCCCAGCTGCCAGATAAGGTCAATACACCGTTAATCATACCACCCCAAGAAGGAGCAAAGAGGATGACAGAAAATACCATTGCCAATGACTGCGTCCAATCAGGAAGCGCTGAATAATGCAAATGGTGACCACCAGCCCACATATAAGAGGCAATCAATGCCCAAAAGTGAACGATAGACAAACGGTACGAATAGATAGGACGACCAATCTGTACTGGGACGAAGTAATACATCATCCCTAGGAAGGCTGCCGTTAAGTAGAATCCTACCGCGTTATGTCCCCACCACCACTGCACCATGGCATCAGTTGCGCCACCAAACAGTGAATAAGATTTGAACGCGCTAACCGGAATCGCCATACTGTTGACAATATGCAACAGTGCAATTGCAATAATAAAAGCGGCAAAAAACCAGTTGGCCACATAAATATGCGAGGTTTTGCGTTTGATGAGTGTCCCGAAGAAGACAATGGCATAAGATATCCATACCAAGGCAATCAAAATATCGATTGGCCACTCAAGCTCAGCGTATTCCTTGGTCGACGTTAAACCTAAAGGTAGGGTAATAACCGCTGATACGATAACGGCTTGCCAACCCCAAAAGGTAAACCAAGCTAAATAAGGAGCAAATAACCTTGTCTTACAGGTGCGCTGAACAATATAGTAAGACGTTGCGAACAGGGCAGAGCCACCGAACGCAAAAATGACCGCATTGGTATGTAGCGGTCTTAAACGACTAAATGTCAGCCATGGAATGTCAAAGTTAAGTGATGGCCATGCTAACTGTGAAGCAATGAAGACACCAAGACTCATGCCGACGATGCCCCAAACGACAGCCATGATCGTAAAAAATCTTACGATAGTAATTTCATACTCACGGTCAACTGGGGCGACTGCTGTGTTTTGTAAACTCATTGGATGATTCCTTTACAGCCCGAATTATCAACAGAATTAACCAACAATCTATGCTGTCTGCACTATAAATACTCTCAAATTCATATTTATACTGGTGCCAACACATGTTGTTTTTTGGCTTATTTAGCGCAATGACGTCATTAACTATCGATTTAGGCCCTTACTGTCTATCAGTTAATACTAATAAATAGAAATAGGCACTTCATGCACCTTACTCAAGGTCAATCGATAGTAGGATTGTTAATAGATCATCAAGGTAAATAAGAAGACGCGCCGTTTTGAGCATCAAACATCTCATAAGGCTAAATATGTATCTTAATTATTACGAAAAAATCTGTACTAATGAAGATAGATACCCATATCTATAGGGCTATTAAAACGCATTGACCATAGATGTATGCTAGCGGCGGCTGACAAAAAACACGATTATGTAGTGTTTGGTTAAAACTCCCGACTCTGTTTAAGGGTATTGTAACGCAATCCTAATTAAATATCATCAGAACTATGCGCCAAAATACAAACTCTTTGGTATAAATGTTAGCGAGCAACTTATTATTGCTGTGCTACTCCTCTATTTTATACACAATTTTGTCACTATTCTAGATGCTTATTTTGATTGAATAGGGGAAGCGCTCGCTAGACATAAGCGTAGGCTTGCAAAGAAGTTTTGTAACAATAACATTGCTGAGCCGATAAATAGGTTTTACTTCTTATCAAGTCGCCCTTTATAATGAGGCTGAACGTCATTAATGGCTATGTATCGCATAGGTCTATTGATAGCAATCATTTTAATAATTCTAATAGTTAGGCCAATAGTGCCTCAAATGGTATTGGTCTGACAGAATATCAATTAAGGATAATATAATATGGCAGTTTTTTTGACAGATGAATGGTTTGAGCAAGTAGAAAAAATGGGCAACGAAGCAGGTGAGTTAAATTTACCACCAGTACTTGCCAATATGGTCGTCAACCTAAAAGTGGCTGAAGCTGATAAAACTATCGAAGCCAATTTTGCAAATGGTTTGCTGCATCGTGGCTTAAATGATAATGCAACGACGACGCTGCTATTAGATCGCGATATCCTACAGTCTATCATCACTGATTTTGATACCAATCAAATCATGGGTGCGTTTATGAGTGGCAAAATCCGTGTCGAAGGCGATATGTCACAGTTGATGGCCGTACAGACTGCACGTCCAAGCGCAGAGCAAAAAGAGCTATACTCTCGCATCAAATCAATGACGACGATGGCTTAATCGTATATTTGTACGATTTTTACGTTACGTTTTGCATTGAAAGAATTCATAAGACACAGAAAAGCCCCTAATTCATATTAGGGGCTTTTTTATTGCGTAAGTACATAAGTAAGCATGAAAGCTAGAGAAGATTTCTCAAACAGGCTAGCTAGCTTTTGATTGCTGCGTCACATTTGATTGGTTTTCTTTGTATATCGCTGCTTGTAGCCATACGTTCGCTTGAACGTAGTCATGTACTTTAATACTATTAGTTTCAGCAGTATTAAGCGCACCGATACGCACTACAAAAGGATCTGCATCTTGCTCACGTAGCGTTACCACATCAAACAATATGATAGATTTACCGTTAAACACGGTTTCTTGCTTGCCAAGCACTTGCCCCTGACACCAAGCTTCATCTTCTTGTCCTAGCGTATCGCCAAACAAGTAAGCGCACATATGGCCTAAATTAATCTCAACAGGTGCCATTTGCTCTTTGGTCTCAGGTTTCCATTCGCTAATTTGCTCTTGCAAGTCATCAGGAATTTTTCCGTCATTTGCTGCCACGATGTCGTTAAAGGCACGATGATAACGGATAGACTCTTGATCTTCGACCATGATGACTTCGTTTTGCTCACTTAGCTTAATTTCGTGCGCCCAAGCACTAAAGTTCACATAGTAAGAGGTGTCGCGCTGATATAGATGACGGTTGGTCGTATAGAGCTGATCAAACGCATAAATAATGCTGCCATCAGCAGTACGTAAGCGCAACACGGCATCGTGCGAGTTGTCATTGGCGATGACACGCTCAATTTTGCAGTTCAATCCGTAAGGACTATCGACACAAGGATAGGCATTGATAAAGCATTCTGGCTTGCCATCTTTCATCGCGAGCACTTGATTAATATGACAAGGCTGATCTTCTGATAGAAGCAGGCAGCTGTCTTTTGCACTGACGTTGTTGTTCAGGCCTTTAGGCATCGCTGCGACTTCAATCATTTTTTGTAGCCACTCAGGCACATCATGACTCATATCATCGGTCAGAATACGCCAGTGATCGGCGTGACCTGCAGACTGCTCATCGGTCAACGTGATCTTGGTG
>Ga0208015_1000192_pt1 | contig 40872 bp, 37 predicted proteins | sample 26BtaG_FD_184101 | JGI IMG/M metagenome (GOLD analysis project Ga0208015, IMG submission 184101) | Marine viral communities from Cariaco Basin, Caribbean Sea - 26B_WHOI_OMZ_CsCl (SPAdes) (version 2) | ecosystem: Environmental > Aquatic > Marine > Oceanic | place: Caribbean Sea: Cariaco Basin... | reverse complement strand
GTCTGTGGAGTCGTGGTCAGTCTAAATCTCAAATGAGAAATAGCGCGTGACAATGAAGCAGAAAGAAAACGTCAAACCTATCTAATAGTCAATATTGGCTAGGTTTGAGTAAGATTTTTGGAACGGTTGCTCATTAAGGTAAACCCACGTTACACCAGCCAAACCTGCTTTGAATGCAAGCATATTGCCAAGGAAAATAGACGCACTCAAGCAAACTTTGAGTGCGTCGAATGCAGGTATGTTACGAACGCAGATGTTAATGCGGCTCGTAATATATTAGCGGCAGGACATGCCGTTTTGTCTGCGGAGGGAGGATGCGTTAAAGGTCGCCCTTTGAAACAGAAAACTTGTGACCTTCGTGAGAAAGCCACCTAAGAGCTTATGCTTTTAGAATTCCCCACTTGAGCTTGGCGAAAGTGGTGGAAGTATGTCAATATAATGATTAAGCGTATAAATGATAGGATTAATTTATGGCGATAACTTACACAAAGATAAATTGAGCAAGGTTTTACCGCTCATCAATCTTCTTATTTACCAAAAATAAAACCCCAATGTTTGGCATCAGGGTTTTGTAAATAAAACAGACAATATCTTTATAACCAATTAAGCATCATACGGATCGCGTAATACAATCGTTTCTTCACGGTCAGGACCGGTCGAGATGATATCAACTGGGCAACCAATCAATTCTTCGATACGTTTGATGTAAATTTTAGCGTTTTCTGGTAGGTCATCATAGCTTGTGATACCAACGGTTGACTCGATCCAGCCTTGTAGGGTTTCGTACTTAGGCGTGACTGACTCATAGAATTCAGCATCATGCGCGCCTGCACACTCAGTCTCAGGTAAGTTGTAACCTACACCGATTAGCAACTCTTCAAGACCATCTAGTACGTCAAGCTTGGTCAAGCAGATACCTGACATAGAGTTAAGTACTACTGCACGGCGTAATGCTTCAGCATCGAACCAACCACAGCGACGGGCGCGGCCAGTTGTTGCACCAAATTCATGACCGACTTTGGCTAAGTGAGCACCAACATCATCGAACAATTCAGTTGGGAACGGACCACTACCAACGCGCGTAGTGTACGCTTTGGTGATGCCAAGTACGTAGTCTAAATACAATGGACCGATACCTGTACCCGTTGATACACCGCCAGCAGTTACGCTTGAGCTGGTTACAAACGGATAAGTACCATGGTCGATATCAAGTAGCGTACCTTGAGCACCTTCAAACATTAAGTTTTTGCCAGCCAGACGTAATTGATTTAGGTCTTCAGTTACATCAGTAACCATACCTTTAATCTCTTCTTTCCACTCTTTACAAAGCTTAAGTGTCTCATCAAAATCAATCGCTTCAACTTTATAATACTCAGTCAGTTGGAAGTTGTGATATTCGATTAGGTTACGTAGTTTTTCTTCTAGATCTTCACGGAACAAATCAGCAAGTTTAATCGCACGGCGTGCTACTTTGTCTTCGTATGCAGGACCAATGCCGCGACCTGTTGTACCGATTTTACCAGAACCACGCTTTGCTTCACGAGCTTGATCAAGTGCCACGTGATAAGGCATGATAAGTGGGCAATTAGGAGAGATACGTAGACGCTCACGTACTGGTACGTTGTTGTCTTCTAGCTCTTTCATTTCCTTTAGTAGTGCATCAGGTGCTAACACCACGCCATTACCGATAAAGCAAGTAACGCCTTCACGCAAGATACCTGATGGAATCAAATGCAAGACCGTGGTTTTGCCATCGACAACCAACGTGTGACCAGCATTATGACCGCCTTGGAAGCGGGCTACTGCTGAGGCTTTCTCGGTAAGTAAATCAACGATTTTACCCTTACCTTCGTCGCCCCATTGGCTACCCAAGACTACAACATTCTTACCCATGATCAATCCTTACCTTTATGTATTGAGGTGTGTGCAATAAAAGCTAAAAAATTAAAGTGACTTTATTGACTGTATCTTTTTATCTAACGAACAACATAGCGTTTTAATAACTGGTGCTTGATGCGCGTGTGTTTCACAAATGACTCATTAAATCGTTTGTAGCTGCCACTGATTGTCAGCAAAACTTAAGCGATGAGTAACGTCATTTGGGCTGTCCTGTGCGTCTAATGGCATGGTAACGCGATAGCCTTGCTGACGTAGACTCTCAACTTGTTGTAAGAGTGTCTGCATCTCATCTTCGTTGGCATTGTTTATAGCAGCAAAATCAACTAGTACTGTGGTTGGTGCATCAAGCTGCGTATGCGCCAGCAAGCGACTGACATCCATACTAAAGCCTGTGGCAGCACGAAGTGTTTGCGTCTGGCTTTGCATACCGTCAAAACGTCCGCCGCGTACTAGCGGCTGTGTCTCACTATTAATATAACCGTTGAACACGATACCTGTATGATAGTGGTAGCCTGATAACTCTGTCACATCGATACTGACTGGGCACTGCCAGTGATTTTCTAAATAAGATTTGAGGCGTTGTAACTCATCGACAGCGGCCGCGATTTGATCGTCTTGTTGAGCTGTGTCTGACAATTTAGATAATAAGTTTGCAATATCATGACCAAAGCGTGCCAACACATAAAAATCATCGCCCATCGGCAAGTCTCGGCAGAGACGCTTAAGCTCTGGTAGGTTTTTATTGGCGTACAAGTACATCAATTGCTCAGTGGCGCTGTCTGGCAACTCAGCCAATTCGGCTAAACGCTTAAATATCGCCACGTGACCCAAATCAATATGGAGCGCTGCACTTATATTGAGTTTATTTACCATGGTAAACAACACATCGATCAACTCAATATCTGCTGCCAGTGATGCACAGCCAAATATCTCAGCACCTAGCTGCAATGGTGTGCGTGAGCCAAACAATCCTGATGGCAAGGTATGAATCACATCACCGACATAGCAATAACGAGCGATACCCGTACCGCCATGATGCGCATCAATACGCAAGATCTGCGGAGTAATATCAGCACGCACGCCCATTAGACGGCCCGTCAACTGATCGATAATCTTAAAGGTTTGACGTTTCAGATCTTCTGATGCATCACTCAGCAAAGATTCAGTAAACTCAATCATCGGCGGACAAACCAGCTGATAACCATGAGTGATAAGCTGCTCAATCAGTTGATGTCTAAGCACTTCTTGCTTATGGGCATCTTCAAACAGGACATCGACCACCCCATCAGGCAACAGCCAGCTATTGGCAACATCGCTGCCAAAGTTACTCAAGTACGGCATGCTATTAGATGCAGTACTGCTTTTGGCAGACTGAGTCGTTTCATTTGGAGGGTTTTGCTGGGCAGGTTTTGCAGAATCAGAACTAACAGACACAATAAATCCTTGTTTGGCGTATCGCTTACCAAAAACGCGGTACTGATGCGGTACTCAAAGGTTGTTTCACCAAGTATTGACGCCGAGTGTTTTTATTTTTAACGCGCAACATCATTGACCCAATTATTTATAAACAAACCAGGTGACTTTAAGAGAGTGAGTAATAAGTATAATTTGGAATGATAAGACGAGTATCTTTATGCGCTAAAAAATTGCGACCAATAATCAAGGCACTTTATGCTTTAGTTTAGCATAGCACTCAAGGTTCGCCTAGTGACAATTAGCCACAATCCGCATCTAATTACTGTCTAAGTGCTTCTCATTAGTACGGTAGAGGCAGCCGTTGACACTCATATATTTAGCTCGGCATTGACTGACCACAATAGCGTTTATTTTTTGTTATACATACACTGATGAGCATGATTACGGCAGCGTCATCAATACAGACTCATGGTACACTAACACATATTTTTATCTCGGAAGCCTTATGTTATCTGATTACCATCCAAACCCTGCCATCAACCAAACCAATGTCTTAGGTACAGCGCTTGCCAGCTGTTGCTTCGACCCAATCACTGGCTATTATCGCAATGGCTTTTGTCATACGGGCAACCATGATGTTGGTCAACATACCGTCTGTGCCAAGATGACCAGCGAGTTTTTAAACTTCTCAGCCAGTCGTGGCAATGACCTTATCACCCCGCTACCTGAATATAACTTTGCCGGTCTCAAGCCTGGTGATTACTGGTGTATCTGCGCCCTGCGCTGGGTTGAAGCACTAGATTTTGACATTGCTCCGCAGATAAAACTAGAAGCTTGCCACGAGAGCCTACTGGCATTGGTAGATATCGACACGCTAAAAAGCTATGCATTGTAAAAGGTTGTTCATAGATAGTGCGATCAAATGATAATGGTTTTGCTTAAGACAAGTTTTGATTCTTGCAGCTGTTTATTATATGACAGGAGGGTGTGTGGAAAACGACAATAACCAATTAATCAAAAAAACGGCTCACATTGCACCTGACTCTAATATGAGCCACATTTATGCCAATATGAATGACAGGCATCTCTACCTAGATGACGATGACAGCTATATCTACGGCGATGCTGAAGCCACGACTCAGGATACCATCGAGACCATGACGGTCTACGATCCTGACTCTGAGCGTTATGAAGATATTGATTCATCAAGTAAGGATGAAGTGGTTAATTGCTATGCGTATTCGCGAAAAACAGGTGAAAATCTAGACAAAATCGCCCTTACTGATGTGAGCCGTGCTCTTAGCAATAACGGTCAGTTTATTTGGCTCGGTCTCTACGACCCCAGCCTAGAGACCATGGTCAAGGTGAAAGACGCCTTTGATCTACACGAATTGGCGATTGAAGATGCCTTTGCTGACCACCAGCGAGCCAAGGTCGAAAACTATGACAATGATATGGTCTTTGTCGTGATACGTACGGCCAAGCTTGAAGACAATGTCATTCGTTATGGTACGACTGCGATATTTATGGGCAAAAACTACCTGATTACGATTCGTAATGGTCCGTCAAACTCCTATGCGCCTGTACGCGAGCACTGTCATCGTCGCCCAGAAAAGCTACGCATGGGCCCCATATTTGTACTCCATGCCATACTCGATTTTATCGTTGATAACTATATGCCGATCACCGATCGATTGGGACGATATTTGCGTGAGCAAGAGCGTTATGTCTTCACCTATGAATTTGATAAGGGTACATTAAAAAATCTGTATCAGCTCAAATCACAGCTAGTACATATGCGCGCTATCATCCTACCCGTACAAGACATCTGTAGCTTCTTTATCAATCATAAAAAAAGCGAGATAGTCTCAGGGTTTTCTCAAGCAGCCAAGCCATATTTTCGCGATGTGAACGATCATCTCCTGCACTCATTGGATGCCATTAATGGTCTTAATGAGATGCTAAGCGTGGTCATGAACACTTATATGGCCATGGTCAATATGGGACAGAACGAAGTCGTGCGTAAGCTCGCTGCATGGGCAGGTATCCTTGCCGTACCAACCGCCATCGCTGGTATCTATGGTATGAACTTTGATTTTATGCCCGAGCTCCATTGGAAGTATGCGTACTTCGTTATTATGATAATCATCATCGTTCTTTGTAGCTTCTTATATTACAACTTTAAGCGACTCAAATGGCTGTGATAACTCATTCATACACAAAAAAAGGGCTACCACTGGTAGCCCTTTTTTATGCTGATCGTCAATCATTATTCGCGGCGGTGCTTGGTATGGCTGTCTGGCGCTTGCGCATTATCAGGCAGCATGGCCTTGACCGTTAAATTTGCATACTGTCTATCAAGATTGTCTTCTGGGCGACCAAATGTTTTTGCCGTCCAAGTGAGTATGACAATAGCCCCACTCAATAGCATGATTGCCACAGAAATCGTGGCCAGCAACCATAGATGAAAATAATCTGACACTGCCTGAACATCAACCACTAGATGTCGTGATAAAGCCGTTATCGCAATGAATATCAAAAACTGTACGGGCAAACGATGGGTTTTAAAGTAAATCCCTATCATAGCCAGCAGCTCAAGATAAATGAATAACATCAAAATATCTTTTAAATCCGCTGAGCCTTTTTGGACAATATAGATAAACTCTTTACCTGCCGTCCAGACCACCACCACGCTGATTAAAAATAAGATAACGTAATGACAGACATCGACAAACTCTCTACCAATACCTTGTAGTCGCTCATGAATACCTACGTCTTTTTTAGCCATTTTTAGGTCCTATCAACTAAGAGGTGGTTGATTTGGTCTGAGGCTACTTTGCCTCAAGCCCGTTATTTATTGGCGATCAGCACTCACATGACTATCTTTTTAGTTAATACCCAAACCTGCTGATTTTTCAGCCGCATCTACTGTCTGGCGAATAAGCGTGTTGATGGTCATTGGGCCAACACCACCTGGCACTGGTGTATACGCGCTAGCAATGTTTTCCATGCCTTGCATTTCGATATCGCCAACACCGCCGTTATCCGTTGGATGGAAACCCGCATCAACGACTACTGCGCCTTTTTTGATCCATTCTGCTTTGATCAGCTCAGGCACACCTACCGCACCAACAACGATATCGGCACGCTTAATATGCGCTGCTAAATCTTGCGTTCTTGAATGACAGATAGTCACCGTACAGTTAGCGTTCAATAGCATCATTGCCATTGGCTTACCTAAGATAGCACTGCGTCCTACGACCACTGCTTCTTTACCCGAAAGCTCGATATTATGATGCTCTAATAGATGCATAATGCCCTGCGGTGTACAAGAGCCATAAGCGGACTGCTGCATCGCCATACGACCAAAACCAAGACAAGTCACGCCATCGACGTCTTTTACCAAGTCTATTTGCTCAAAGCAAGCGCGCTCATCAATATGCTCAGGGACAGGATGCTGTAACAAAATGCCGTGTACGTCTGGATTGCTGTTTAGCTCATCAATCTTTGCCATGAGCTGCTCAGTGGTCGTGGCACTCGGCATCTCAACACGTATAGAATCCATACCAACACGCTTGCAAGCGTTGCCTTTCATACGAACATAAGTGGCAGAGGCTGGGTCGTCACCAACCAATATCGTCGCTAAGCTTGGGGTGCGCCCCGTTTTATCTTTGATCGCATCCACGCGCGTGCGTAGATCCTGTTCTATTTGTTTGGCAAGTGCTTTGCCGTCCAAAACGGTGGCGGACTCGTGGGCAATAGACATAGTAACTCCAATAGAGGGTACGATATAAAAAATAAAGACAGCGCGTGCAAGTACTTTGCATGCCTGTCTTTTGCTTCGTCAACCTTTGACTGATAATAATATTGTACCTGTGTACGCTGCAAAATCCTAGCGTGTATTGGGATACAATAAAAAAATGGCCTACTATCATTTAGTAGACCATTTGACTTCTCATGTATTCACGTTATTTATTAGCCGCTATAGGCTTGGGCTAATAAGTCTGAAACTCTAGCCCAACGCCTGCTCCAATATCACTCGACTGAGTATCAGAGTCTACGCCCCATAAGCGAGATGTCACTAAAGTTTTTGGATTCAACTGATGCGCCCATGATATGTCAATAGCGGTCAGCTTATCCTTCATTGGAAATGCTTGGTTATCAGATTTTCCAGTACGACGATCTAACTCTCCTGACTGATTGACCTTGGCATATTGCAGTTTTGTATTTACAAAGTTTCGACTATCTAGCCATAGCTTGCCACCTACTGATATGCTCTCTGCATCGCCGCCCAAAGAATGCCCAAGTGGATAGCCTTGCTGGTAGTAACCATCAGTATATGTACCATGATCATAAGATACGCCTCGGACTTCACCACTGGTACGTGTGTCTGCATATTCTGTATACAATTGATATGGTTTTCCATAAACTTCAGAAGCGTAGTCTGCACCCGCCAAATACATGTTCTTCGCTGGTAGCCCGCCCGCCTCATCTTCACCCACATATTGCGCGTATACTGTCGCTGGGATATTTACCAAAGGCGCAAGATTCATACGCGCATCAAAACCGCCTAATTGGTTAGCAGGGTCTTCACCAATCGTCGCACCATTGTCACCATTATCTTTAGTTCCTAAAACAGCATCACCAAAGGAGCTAAAACTCTCTGGACGACCTTCCCCGCCCCACATAAAGGTTCGAGACGCACCAACTTCTAACCACTCCCATGGACTTGCAGTAAGGCGAGCACCAAATAGCTTAGCATCTGGTACGGCATCATAATCTTCAAGTTGACCTGCAAATAACTGATACTGCCATGGACCAACCCATGAAAGATAAGGCGATGTTGGTGCATTTTGCTCATCACGTTGCATGGTGATACCTGCAACAGGACGACTGGCATCGCCACGAATCAAACTGCCGTCAGTACCAGGGCCCCACCATGTCGGGATCTGACCGGCAATCAACCATTGATTGGCAGCAGAGCCAGCAATATATGAGCCTTCAAAACTCAAATCGTTACTGTCTTCGAGCAAACTGTCGTTTTTTAGATTGGCTTGAAGTTTCATCTCCCAATTTTCTTCACTCAAACTGAGCGCTGCTGAAACCTCTTGCCCTGCTAAATGGTCATCAGCAAAAGTTTGCGGCAATTGCTGACGATCGGTCTGTACATAAGCGTCTACTTCAGCCTTCACTAAGGAGTTGGGGTTTTTAGCAAGTGTTGCACGAACTGACTGTAGTACTTTTTGCTGTGCGTCAGTACTCACCTGAGCCGTGGTGATTGCTCTTGTAATTTCATTAGCAGTTAAAGGCCATGTACTGGTACTAATGTGAGTGACGCCTTGCGCATTTAACCATTCTAGCTCTGACTTGAGCTTCATATCATTCATATACAAATTCTGTGCTGAGGCCAGCATGGATATCATACCCAGCCCTACTAACACACTCAGCTGCTTGTACTTTCTTTGTTTAGACATAATTATCTACTCTTTATAAAGTGTACTTATCCAGAATAGATAAGTTTTAATGAATCATTATTTATTTAACATCCGCATCGATACGGGCAAGAACCTTGTCTAAAGCCTGAACCGTTTGCGTAATTTCTGCCTCTGTCAAAGTTGGATGCACCAAAAACATCAAACTGGTTTCACCCAATTGTTTGGCTATTGGCAACCTAATTTCTGGACGCAGACCTGTATCATCAAAGGCTTTTTCTAAATACACTTCAGATGCCGAGCCTGAAAAGCACGGCACGCCTTGCTCATTAATCGCTGCAATAATAGCATCTCGTGTCCAGCCTTTGGGTAGGTTTTCAGGCTTTACATAAACATAAAGCTTATAGTAAGCGTGCTTGGCATCAGCAAAGTCGGCGCTCTCTTCTAGGCGGGGTACAGACAGATAGCCTTTTTCTGCCCAGCGTGTGCACGCATCCAAAATTGCCTTCGCGTTTTGCGTGCGTTTTTGTGTCCAATCGCTCATCCGCGCCAACTGAATACGCCCGATTGCCGATTGCATCTCAGGCATACGCCAGTTGGTACCAAAGCTTTCATGTAGCCAGCGGTAGCCAGGTGGATGTTCGGTTTCATAGACAGCGGCGTAGCTCTTGCCATGGTCTTTATACGCCCACATTTTGCGCCACAAGCTTTCATCATTGGTAGTGACCATGCCGCCTTCACCGCCTGTAGTCATGATTTTGTCTTGGCAAAAGCTCCATGCGCCCACATGACCAATACTACCAACACTACGTCCTTTGTAGGTTGCGCCATGCGCCTGCGCGCAGTCTTCGATGACGTATAAATCATGCGCGTCCGCCAATGCCATGATGCCATCCATATCGCACGGCCAGCCAGCCAAATGTACGCAAATGACGGCTTTGGTCTTATCCGTCAATACGGCTTTGATGGTCTCAGGCGAGATATTACCAGTCTCGGCATCCACATCCGCAAATACAGGCGTCGCACCTGCATTGACCACACAAGAGATACTGGCAATAAAGGTGCGCGGCGTGACAATCACTTCATCACCCGCACCGATATCCAGCGCTTTTAATGCCACATCCAGTGCTAGGGTGCCATTAGCAACGGCTACTGCATATTGGCTGTCTGCCCATGATGCAAATTCTTTTTCAAACTCGCGCCCTTCTTGCCCTGTCCAGTAGTTGACTTTATTAGACAACAAAACAGCACTGACCTTGTCCGCTTCTTCTTGAGTAAAGCTCGGCCACGGTGAAAAAAATGAATTTAGCATAGTATCCTCAATAAATAAAACATTTGAACTATAAAGGCGATAGGTTAAGAAAAAACTGAGCGCATCTTAGCGCGCCATTGGTCTGGCAGGGTTACCTATCATGACAGCACCTGCGGGCACGCTCTTGGTGACGACAGCACCCATACCGATGACTGCGCCCTTACCGATAATTAAAGGCTGGTCAGGAGTACCTTGTTTGATCACGGCACCTGCACCGATATAGGCGTGGTCATGGATATGAATGTTGCCGTTACAGCTGACACGCGGGGCAAAGGTCACATAGTCGCCAATGACGCAGTCATGCTCAGCATAACTATATAGATTGGCATGAAAGCATTTGCCAATACGTACATTTGCACCAATAGTCACAAAAGGGCTAAGCGCTGCACCTGCTGCTATGCTCACATCATCCATAATGACGGTGCTGTCTGCTTGCACTGACCACAGCGCAATAGCATCGGCAGCAAGTTTGGCTGCGATGCGCTCGCGTACTTGGCTATTGGCAATGGCTATCAGTACTGACTTGTCAGCGCTTAGTGCGACGAAATCTTGATAGTTCATCGCTGGATAGCCGTTGACCGTGGCAGGCTGCTCTAAGCCGTCGTCAATAAAGACCAAATCTGCTGTGCGCTCTTCCCGCATCACCGTCATTTTGGCAACAGGCATCAAGCTGCGACCACAGCCCGATGCGCCATAAACCGCATATACCTTACGCATGGCTTGGCTCAGCTGCCATACTGCCAGTAAACTTTGGCATCGTTGCTTCACCTTCAGCAGAGATACCGTCTTTAATGACGACTTTTTTGACCGTTTTTGCCAAAATTTTGATATCCAGCCACAGTGACTGGTTCTCTACATACCATGCATCGAGCGCAAACTTTTCATCCCAACCAATCGCATTGCGCCCATTAACCTGCGCATAGCCTGTAATACCAGGACGCACGTGATGGCGACGTTTTTGCTCGTCATTGTATAGCGGCAGATATTCCATCAATAATGGACGCGGGCCTACCAAGCTCATATCGCCCTTAATCACATTCCAAAGCTCAGGCAGCTCATCCAAGCTGCTGTCACGCAGACGCTTACCAAAATCGGTCAAGCGCTCGCTATCAGGCAGCACATTGCCATCAGCATCGACCGCATCTTTCATTGAGCGAAATTTGAGCATCTCAAACGGCTTACCATGCAAACCAGGACGAACTTGACGAAATAAGACAGGCGAGCCTAAATTCTTTTTTACTTTATAAGCGGTCACTGCATAGACAGGCGCTAAGACCACGAGCGCGCCAGTCGCCGCTGCAATATCAAACAGTCGTTTTATCATTGTATTCCCATCTCCGTTAACATCATCTGGTTAACCGCATTGACATCAAATTTATCCATAGCCACCTGACGTGCTGCACTGCCCATGCTAGTAATTAAGTCAGGATCGGTTATAAATTTTTCCATTGCTGCGGCTAGCGCATCGACATCTTGTACAGGCACGAGATAACCATTATGACCGTCAACGACAGTTTCTCGGCAACCTGGCGCATCGGTTGTGATGACCGCGCGACCCATGGCCATTGCCTCTAGCACAGTACGCGGCGTCCCCTCACGATAAGAGGGCAATACATAGACGGAGCTGTCTGCGATGGCAGGCTTGACATCGTTGAGCTTGCCCAAAAAGTTAAACAGACCATCCTTAATCCACGTATCCAGTTCATGCTGCTCAATCGAATCAGGATTGTCATCGACCCAGCCTACTAGGTCAAACTGCACGCTAGGATAACGCGACCTGATAATTGCTGCTGCCTTAGCATACTCACGCACGCCTTTTGCACCCAGCAAGCGCGCAATGAGCAAAAAGCGCGGCACAGACTCACCATTTTCTGTCGGCAATGGCGCAACGCTATATTCTGATACATTAACGCCTGAACCATTAACTACGGTACTTGGCGTCGATGGTTTTAAAATACCCATTTTTTTAAATAGCGCTTGATCATCAGGATTTTGGAAAAACACCTTATCCGCTGTCAGTAATGCTGCGGCATACAGCTGATGCATGACCTTTTGCAGATTGGACTTTTTATACCCTACCTCTTCTGCGCCACTAAAGGCGTAGCCAAGCCCTGTTATCAGCGCAAAAATATGTGGCACACGGGCAAGCTTAGCAGCGAGCGAACCATAGATAACAGGTTTAATCGTATAGCCCAGCACATAATCAGGCTTAATCTTCGTCATCAAGCGATACAGCTCAATGATGGTTTTGATGTCTTTTTTGGGATTGGTGCCTGTACGCTGCATGGCAATATTATGCACTCGATAGCCCAAATCTTTTAGCGCTTGGTACTCGTCAGGATAGTCGCCAAAGTCAGGCGCGGCGATATGCACTTCAAACCCTGTATCTTTGATAGCAGCAATGAGAGCGCCACGGAATTGTAAAATGGATGCAGGGTAACTGGCGATGATTAAGAATTTCATTAGACGGCTCTACTTTTATTTGCTTTGTATTTATAGAATGAAAAGACTAAAAAAGTATAAGCAGTTGAGTATACCACTTTAGTTTCATGAACACCTATGGCACTATAACCTATTACAGAAAAAAACAGACATCCGTAAACAAACAAATACTCACACACTAATATTAGATATATTAAAACAGACCCTATGTAGCAATTTATTTAAAAAGCTATTGCGTCTCAAGCCAAGCTTGAAACATAAGTATATTCCATAATTGATGCTGATGATTATATTTACCGCTTAAATGCTCTTTCCACATTTTACGAATAGGTGCTGCATGAAAGTATCCTTGTTGCTTTAGTAGATTTTCGTCTAACAACGCTTCAGCCCAATCACGTAGTGGACCTCTTAACCAATCATGCAAAGGGATACCGAAACCCATCTTAGGACGTTCGATCAAAGATTTGGGTACGTGTCGAAACAGCACTTGCTTGAGCAACCACTTACCTTCCCCTTTACGGATTTTATAGTCTAAAGGCATCCGCCAAGCGAGTTCAATAATACGGTGATCTAGCATCGGAACACGGGTTTCTAAACTGTTTGCCATAGCGGCTCGATCAACTTTGACCAATATGTCATCAGCCATGTAGGTTTGAGCATCCATTGCCATCATAGCATGTTGAAAACTATCTGTTTGTGGCCAAGCTTGCTTGTCTGTAATCAGCGTTAGAGGCTCTTTTGCCCCAATAACAATACTGGTAGGATCTTGCCAATGACTGGTCAATCTATGATAGCATTCATGCTCATTATCAATACTCAATACTCCAGCCAGTTTGTGGGCTTTATCTCCTGGAGTACGAAGCTGCAACTTATTAGGAATAACAGGTGCCAACCTATCGAACAATGCATCCCACTGATTAGGAGACAGTCTCACTAGCCCATGCGCTATTGCTTTGCGTATAGATTTAGGCAATTTACGGTTGTTACTTAAAACTTGCTGTGCCATTAAGTAGCGATTATACCCACCAAAAAGTTCGTCGCCACCATCGCCACTTAGCGCAACCGTGACCTTTTGACGTGCCAATTGACTTACTAGGAAGGTTGGGATTTGCGAGCTATCAGCAAAAGGCTCACAGTATATTGATGATAACTTAGGAATAACCGCTTGAGCATCTTCAGGACGGACATATAGCTCAGTATGCTCCGTACCCAAATGCTGCGCAACAGCCTTGGCATGCTTGGCTTCGTTATAGCCTTCATCATCGAAACCTATGGTAAAAGTCTGTACTGGGCGTGAGCTTTGTGCTTGCATAAGCGCTACCACAGAACTGCTGTCTATGCCACCGCTCAAAAAAGCGCCTAGCGGTACATCAGATAACATTTGGCTGTCAATGCTTTTTATAAGAGCAGACTCTAACACATCTACCGCCTGCTCTGGGCTACCAGTAAAAGGGTTGGCCAAGCCTGACTCTACAACATCATTCAAATGCCAGTACGCCTGTGGCTGTGCGACTTTTGCTTTTTCTAAATCCGATAATGGCAATTGTAGCCAATGTCCTGGACGTAGTTTATTAATACCTTGATATATACTATAAGGTGCGGGAATACAATTATGGCGCAGCAATAATGCAATAGAGTCACGATCAATATCGGCGGTAAAATTAGGATGAGCTTTTAGCCCTTTTAATTCAGAGCTAAAATATAGATTATCATTTTGCCAGCCCCAATATAAAGGCTTTTCACCTACCCTATCTCTGGCCAGTGTTACTACTTTTTCTAAGCGGTCCCACAAAGCGACAGCAAACATACCAACCATAGATTCTAAGGTTTCATATATTCCCCAATTTACAAAACAGGCCAGTATGGTTTCAGTATCTGAATGACCCTGCCAATTAATACTTATATTTTGCTCTTTGAGTTGTTGCCTTAGCTCTAAATGATTGTATATTTCGCCATTAAAGACTAGCACATAGCGACCACAAACAGAGTGCATAGGCTGTGCACCAGCAGACGATAGATCCTGAATAGCCAGACGTCTATGACCTAATACCAAGCCTATCGTTTCATCTTGCCAGCTACCTTCGGCATCTGGACCACGATAATAAAGCGCAGCATTCATCTTTTTTATAGCTGTCGCAGTATCATAGCCAATGACCTGTTTGTCAAAAAAACCGTTTAATCCACACATAATTATATTTCGTTACTTTTGTTTAAAGAGTTAAAATACTTGCTACAACAGATATTCTTGTATACAACAAATAAACATTCTATTCAGGTGCATCTAAATTTAAATAACCATCTGCTTCTTATAGAAATAAAAAAGCATTTAAATAAAAATTAAACATGGTACTAGATAAGTACTTACTATTAATTTTTAATATCTAATATTCTTCTTCTTGCTTCCAACCAAAGATAACAACAAATAAATTAATATTGGTGTAAACATCCATTTTTGACGTACCGCAATACCTAAGTTTGCTGTCGTCATCGCCAAGACTATCCAAGATAAGATAACATAAACCCACATAAATTTTCTATTTTCAATAAAATTTTGCGATTTTTTCTTTATCAAAGCATAAACACCTAAGATAAATAAATATAATAATATTAAGTTATCTAATGAAGCTGCTAGTGCTGTAATTGAGCGTGCCTCAAATATGATAGGTCGAAATGCATAGGTAAATAGCTGCATAGGCAAACTCATATTGGCAATATCAACACCTCCACCGCCTTCTGTATTATAAGATTGGCGCGTTTCTACATAGTTTATCAGTCCTTCAGAACTAGCTGCATCAGATACTCCAGCATAATCCAAAGCAAATGGAACCATTATCGCCACACCAACTATTGATATTGAACCTAGTAACAACCGTTTAATTATACTTGCCTTTTTATCAAACATTACAGACATTGCTAATGCGATAACCATAATACCTGCCATGTGCGGACGCACAATCATCATAAGTGCGACCGCTAACACCATCAACCAAATACGTTTGTTAAGCTGTAAAGCCGCCCATAAAGCCAACCCTGCTGATAAAAATGATATTGAATCCTTACCAATAGCTGAAGACCAGAAGCTTACTGAAGGTAAGAATATAACTAACGTTGCTATCTTTCCTGAAAAGGCAGTTTTATTTATAGTCGCTTGCTTTAATGCACCATCAAATGCTAATAAACCTATAGCACCTAAGATATTATAAAATAAGAAACAACCTATAAAACCAAGACCGAATCCTTGTACTAAGAAAGTAGTAATCGTGATTGCAGCACCAGTACCAAACTTATAGATTAGCGCACCTTCGAGAGCTCTAGCGTAATACATTAAAGCATCTGCACCATATTTTTGAGCATAGATAATATAAGCGAAACAAAATATTGTATGCCATATGTATATGAGCAAACTACGACTCTTTTTCATATTAAAAGCTTTTGCTAATTTAGTCATTAGCAATGCACCAATAAAAAAGACAATAAAAGTGCTAATTAAAGCCCATAAGTTTTCAAACATAAAAAATCACTTTTTGTGTGCCTATATATACATACGAATATACCATTTTAGTCTAAGTGCAGCTTCTTTAGATTTCAAAGACAGTAAAGAATGTAAGAAATGCTGATAAAATATTGTAAATAAATATCTATTTAAAGAGTTAGAATCAAGCATTGCTTTATTTTTCGAGAAAAAAACAAACGGATAAGGTATACTTAATTTTCTAGCACTTCTAGAACTATCTTCTTCGCTATGAATAACAGCCAAATACTTCATGTCACATGCTACTTTTCCGTTTAATGCCAGCATTATCCAAACAAAAATATCTTCACCTGCTACAATACCTTCTGGAAATCCACCAAACTCTACAATAGCTTGTTTTCTAATACATACTTTAGAGCTATTTACTACGTTCCCTTTGGTAGAGGCTTTAAAAAAATCATCAATATAACCTTGATGACTTTCTGGTAGACCATGTTTGGGTTTATAAAGCCTATTACCTCTTTTACTGACCCTATGTGCCAAACAGTATAAGTTTGCCTCAGGGCATCTTTCTACTAGTAATGACATTGTTTTTAAAAAATCTGGTAGCCATTCATCATCAGCATCAAGCAAGCATATGTATTCCGAGCTAGACTGTTGTATGCCTAAATTTCTAGCAGCTGATACCCCCTTGTTCGCTTGGTCAAAGACCCTGATGATATTTTGCTCTATTTCTTTTTGATATTTACTCTTAACAATGTCAAACGAACCATCACTAGAACCATCATTGACAACAATTATCTCTAACGGTTGTTTTGTTTGTGCCAATATGGAGTTCAAGCATCTTTCGACAGCATATTCTTTATTATACAGTGGAACAACCACACTAAAATTCATAAGTCACCTTACTCACCTATACTAGAAGATAATTGTTTTTCCCACTCATCTACTATATTGTTTTTACTATATAGCTTAGATTTATGCTTAGTCCTTGCTCCTATATGCTTTCGAAGTGACTTATCATTTATCAGTTTGACAAGTGCTGTAGCCAACTCAGATGTATTATTTGGGGGTACCAAAATCGACTCTGTGCCATCGAGCACTTCTGCAGGACCAACTTCACAATTAAAACTAACAATAGGCAGCCCAAATTCAAAAGCTTCTAATAGCACCATACCGAAACCTTCTAAACGTGAGCTTAAGCAAAATATCTCTGCTTCTTCGTAATAGGGTTTCACATCATGAACACTACCTACAAGTTCAACATTTTCTATATTTTTTTCTTTGATAATATGATCTAGGTGAGTCATTTCCTCGCCGTCGCCTACTATTTTAAGATACCAATCAGGTACTTCTTTCATAACTTTTGACCAAGCATCTAACAGCATATCAAAACCTTTTAGATGGCTTAGTCTACCCACCGCTAAAACTACCTTAGTATTTTTATCAACGTCGTTTATATTAAAACCACAATCGAAAGAATTGGGATTAGGTATAGATACTATTTGGTTTTTGTGATTTGTACTTCTTATCCAGTTTTTTTTATCTTTTTCTGTCAAAACAATAATTTTGGTACAATATCTTGCAGCTAACTTCCGAAAAATATGTCTACTTTTTTTATTAAAATTATTATTAAAGTCAAAATGCTCCCAAGCAAAGTTCTTAACATTAAGACCTATAAGTGCAGGTATAGTAAAAATGACTGAGAAAGTATCAACTGTAACTAAAATATCCACATTATTTTCTTTAGTATATTTTCTTATACCACTTACTATCTTTGGTAATCTATATATAAACTTCGAATTAGATTTTGATAGGGAATCAATGTCTATATTGTCATCTAAATCAAAAAATGGGGATTCGCCATTTTCAATACTAAGAATACTTACATCATAATTTCTTTCAGCAAGACCATTAGCAACCATTGTACTCACTCTTTCTATGCCACCAAATCTATTTAAATCACCCACCAAAAAGCATATCTTCATAAACAGCCTCTAATCTATTTTCAAACTGTGTATATTAAAATTATTTTTAGCGAAAGTATAAAAGTATTCAAACCTATCATATAGATATTCATTGTGAATATATATCAAATTTAAATCTTTTATGCTAGATAAATTTAACAGTGCACTACTTGTAAAGCTATAAATATTGATATGGGTATCATTGTCTTTTTGCAAAAAATCGACAATGTAATCTTCAAATATAAGATCACTATCAACAATGGAAAAATTACCTGTAGGTATGTTCTTTTCCCTGGGATGCGGATAATAAACATCTATGTTTAATTTTTCTATCAATTTTAAAATGTATTCATTATCTAGATGACTATCTATTTCTTGTAGTGGTTGACCTAAATATATATTTACCTGCTTAGTTTTTTCAGCACCTTTTTTCACAGCTTCTTTTTTGTACAGACTAATACTTTTAGTATTACTTACTATATTTGGTACGTCTTTATAGATAGTATAATGCATTAAAGACTTTTTCTTTATATCCTGCATATAGTACTTAACACCTAAAATACTGAGTAGCTTCCTTCTAAAAAAAGAAGGTTTTATATTAGAGTAATATAAACTATTGGATATAATATTTGCCGTACCGTCATCGAAAGTATATACCTTAGCTTTTTTATCTCTAGATATAAAGTATTGAAAATTTTTAGAATCAATACTTGCTAAGTAAAGGTTCTCGTATTTACTCTCTAGATTAGATTCCTTCACAATTTTCAAATACTCTACAAATCCATACACCCCTTCGTCTTTTCGAAGATATAGTGCGTTATTACAAACACTTTTTAATCTTTCAAAGTAAAATTTATGCTTATCATTGTTCTCGTACACAGTAACAATAGCATCGAACTGCTGCTTTGGATTCAGCCTTATAATATTTTCAGCAATTACCATTTGTAGTGGTGTGACGCACATTATCAGGCTGTCAGATTTCTTTTTTTTTATCTTCATAAATACTTATCTATTAATAGTTCTAATTAATATTATTTGCATACAATAATTTTTTCATATAAAAATCGGCAAGATCGAAATCTTCTTTATTATCAATATCAATAGATGAGGCTCTATTCATGATATACGCATAAGATCCATCGCTGTAAATATCACTTAACATTTCCACATACGACCTATCAATAATATAAATAGCACCATTTAGCCTATAAACCTTTTGAATGTCTTGTGTTCTCTTTAAGTTTATAGGGTCAATAAAACCATTCATAGAATTGTCTTGATCAAGTGTATTACAAAATTCAAGAGGATGTTCCAGTTCACAAACTGATATTATGGCTCTGGCACTTTTAGAAAGCATTAACGATTTAGCTTCTTTTATATGCGCAGAAGTTCTTAGAGGTGATGTAGGCTGTAGAATAGTCACCGTTTTCACTTGCTGATCATATCTATTTTCATACCAATCTATCAAGTGAATAATGACGTCATTTGTTGTTGCAATATCAGTAGAAAGCTCTGGAGGTCTAATAAAAGGAATTTCTGCACCATACTCTTTAGAGATTTTTGCAATCTTTTTGCAGTCTGTACTAACGTAAACATGTTGAAATTGCTGGCTACTAATAGCGGCTTCGATAGTCCAAGCTATCAAAGGCTTTCCTGCTAATTTTCTTATATTCTTACCTGGCAGACGCTTACTTCCACCTCTTGCGGGAATAACAGCTATATTCATTAAAAAAGACCTTCTATATCTTGCTGCGCTTTGTGGTAGTCTGCCATTTGCCCAATATCTAGCCAATATTCATAATTTCTATAGATACCAACTTTTTCATTATTCTTAATTCTTTTTTCGAGTAAAGTAGGTAAGTCCAATTTAACATTCCTTTCTACAGAGCCAACACATTCTGGACTTAATACGTAGATACCCGTATTAATATGGTATCGATACGTAGGCTTCTCTACCATATTTGTTATAAGACCATCTTTACTTTCTACAACCCCAAATGAAACCGTATGCTCCACCTCTCTTACGCACATTGTTGCGTCCAAATTATGACTTTGGTGATAATTTAGCAGTTGCTTAAAATCTAATTTAGTTAATACATCACCATTCATCATTATTAATGGTAGTTTAGGAATATCTTGAGGAAGGAGTCCAAGAGCACCACCCGTTCCCAAAGGGCATTCCTCATGAATATATGTGATATTAACATTCCATTTACTACCATCCCCAAAATAATCATGAATTTTTTCAGGTATATAGTGTGTAGAAATATAAAAATTATAGAAACCAAGTTCAATAAACCTATCTATTAGATGTGCTAACATAGGTTTCTTACCCACGTTAAGCATAGGCTTTGGACATGTGTCTGTTAACGGACGCAAACGAGTACCAAAACCTCCTGCCATGATGAATACAGGATTATCAACTTTCGTTATCTTCACGGACTGACTTAAGGTTTCAAGACCAACTATATAACCTTCATCGTCGATGATAGGTAAGGATAATAGACTATGGCTTTCCATCGTCTTCTTACGATGCTGTATACTACTACTCTCTTTTACTACGATTGGAGTTTTGTTCATTACCTCTATTACAGCGTCTTGCATACTCCACTGTGATAACAGCCCACGTCGAATATCACCATCTGTAACTGTACCGAGTAGTTTGTCCTCTGCATCACATACTAGTGCAATACGTAAAGCTGCTTTATTAATTGTTTGCATTGCTTCACGAATAGTAGTTTCTGGTCTTAAGATGACATCTTTCCATTGGTTCATGTATGAGTCCTAACGAAGAATACGAATTTTAGCAGGAACTACCACTTGGTTTCTAAATATATCTCGAACAATCGAACATCCAGCACCTATAGTAGCTCCAGTGCCGACCTTAATACTCTGTATAATACTTGCTCCAGTACCGATATGCACATGATCTTCAGTAACCACATTACCACTTAATGTAGCTCCAGGAGCAATATGATTGTATGAACCTATACAGCAATCATGCTCAACAATTGCACCAGTATTAATCAACGTATTCATACCAATTTTTGCTCTTGATTGAATAATTGCTCCATGCATTACTTGCACACCTTCAGACAGCTGAGCATATTCTGATACTATTGCATAAGGAGAAATGACTGAAGCAAAGCAATATCCCATTTCTGAAAATAGTGCAAAAACTCTTGAGTTTAAGTCACTGTTCGGCATATTACCTATACCATTTACCAGCTCAACATCTTTTGATTTATACATATCCAAAAATACATCATCACTTTTGATATGTTTTATACCATATAAAGGACTATCTATATCTATATCGTTTGGAGAAACGACACAAATGATATTTTTTTTCTGCAATAATAAAATTTCTGCCAATACATTAGCGTGCCCCCCTGATCCTATCATTGCTAAATATTTAGACATTTATAAGATTCCCTTCACGGTAATCTTCTTTCGCGATTTCACCAAGTAAAGACCAATAATGATAAGGTGATACACCATTACCCGGACGCTTCACTGTTAAATTGCTTTCAGTAAATATATCACCTGCTTTGATATCTCGCGCAGCAACTAAGCTCTTACGTGCAACTATCTTATTTTTTATCTCAGATAACTGTGGACTCTTTACACCATTACCAAGAGCTTTTGTAACATTACGAATAGCTTTTACCATCTCATTTAGTTCTTCAGGTTCTAACGAAGCCTTATGGTCAGGTCCCTGCATTGACTTGTCTAAAGTAAAGTGCTTTTCGATTATACAAGCACCTAGTGCTGTTGCGGCTATAGGTATAACTATTCCAGCACTATGATCTGAATAGCCAACAGTCAATTTGAAAGACGAAGATAGTGTTTTCATTGCGTTAAGGTTTATTTCAGCTATCGGTGCAGGGTATTCTGTAGTGCAATGTAAGAGTGTAACTTTATTGATAAGTGCATCTTGACCTTCTTCACTGACATAAGCCTCTTTAAAAGCTTCTTCACTAGGCTCTATATCATTTTTATTAACCAAGCCGAATGCTATAACACTTAGTGCAGATTCTACTTCAGATAGACTTGCCATACCTGTCGATACAATGAGGTCAAGCCCTGTTTTGGCATGCTCAAGCACAAATGGCGCATTCGTTAATTCACCAGAAGGAATTTTTAACGTCTTTAGCCCTAAATCATTTACTAGAAAATCTAGACTGTCCTTATCAAAAGCTGTTGATAGAAATTCAATTCCTATACTATTGCAGTATTCAGCCAGCTCTTTATAAGTATCATAACTCAGTTCTAGCTTTTTTAACATTTCAAACTGAGACTCGTCAATGCCTGTGTTTTTCATTTGATATTCTGCTTGCTGAGCATCTTTGGTAACTAAATGAGCCGCTTTAAAAGTTTGAAATTTTACAATGTCAGCACCTGCCGTATATGCAGCATCAATTAACTTAATAGCAAGCTCTTTACTACCATTATGATTGACGCCTGCCTCTGCTATGATTTTCACCATTATTAAACGTCTCCTAATATGTCATGAAAAGTTTTTACTTGATCTAAATTACTTGCTTTCAATTCATTTATAATTAACTCGCTTGCATTTCCTTGACCGTAGGGATTGGTCACGTTAGTTATATCACTTTCTAGTGCTATTCTAATTGTATCAACAATGTCATCTACGTTTGTAGAGCTCAAGAAAACACTTTCAGCACATAAACGCCCTTTTTGTCTTGACCCAATATTAACTGTGGGCACTTTAAATGATGGAACTTCAATAATACCGCTTGAGGAATTCCCTATAACTGCTGAAGCGTACTTTACTGCGCTTAGATAACGCAATTGACCTAGCGATGGTATTGATAAAACACGTTCTGGTTGATTTTTAGCGTATGATTCTAGGATAGGAATAATTTCCCTTCCTCCATCATCTGCATTCGGATAAGTTAATATAACTTGTAGATTGGGAAAATAATCTAAGGCAGCTAATAGGTTAGTGAAAGAATCTTTTGCTGGCTCATTCATTAAAGTCACTGGATGGTAAGTTACCAACAAAAAAGGTTTTTTTAGATTAAAGCCGAGTGAGTCTGATAATGCTTCTACTGACATAAATTGACTACGGTTTAAATGATCAAGACCTATTGCTCCAACATTATGTACTCGTATAGGTGCTTCACCTAACTGAATAACTCTATTACGATGCGTCTCACTAGATGTAAAGTGAAATAAACTTAATTTAGTAATAGCATGTCGAATTGCATCATCATATGCTCCTTCAGTTATTTCACCACCATGAATATGTGCGATAGGAATACGTAAAATCATAGCCGTCTGAGCAATAGCTAATGCTTCAAAACGATCTCCTAAAATTACTAATATATCAGGCTTCATACGTGCTAATGCGTCTGCAAAGCCTATAATACCTAAACCCATGCTTTTAGCTGTACCTATTGCAGAATCCGAAGATAGTAGCATTTCAATTTTTTCATTAATAACGAAACCATCATTTTCGATTTGCTTGTATGTCAGCCCAAATTCGGGAGATAAGTGCATAGCTCCTGCTATAATTTGTAAATCTAAATCTACATCCTCTTCTATATCTTTGAGAAGCCAATACAAAAGACCGTACTCAGCTCGTGTGCCTGTAAAGACTGCTATTTTACGCATATTAACTTCCCTTTTATACATCTCTTACTTTATACACACTTTAGTTTTGTTACATTTTGCTATCTAAATATCTTCCAGTTTCTTTATGTCCAAAGTCAGGAATCATTTTAAAAAATAAAGCCACAATATCCTCCTTGGTCCATTCTAGGCTACTTTTCATAGTATCTATTTTTTTCTCAAATTCTTCTATCAGTTGAGCATTAAATTCTGGATTATTTTTTATAACTCCTAACTTAGCAAAACGCTCCATATCAAGTGTTTCATTAATAGTAAAAAACTCTTCAAAATCTTTTTCACCTGTAGTATCACTACCTGAGAAAAAGCAAGCCCATTGTCCCTTTTTAGGTAAGACCTTAGACAGTTCACGTGATTCATCTTCATCAGAGCATAAAAAGGGTTCAAATCCTTTTTGCTTAAGATATTTTATAGCAATATCGGAAAATGAAATTAAATGCAAATCTTCGCTAAGTTTAGGAAAAAAGATATCACGGTTTTTACCAAAAATGCATGACATTAAACATAGCTCTCCAGATTCCTGCGGCGTTACAAAATATCTTTTTATATCATTTGGTGCCACTATAGGCTGCATTTTCTCTAATCTTTGATTAAAACCATGTAGCAAAGAACCATCAGAAAAAGCAACATTAGCAAAACGTGCTGTGGAAATATCTATTTCCAAGCTTCTACGCATTAGAAACATCTCCATAATTCTTTTCGATGCACCCATCATATTTACAGGATTGGCTGCTTTATCTGTAGATACACAAAAATATTTCTTTACGCCAGCATCGATACATTGTTTTAAAGTTTTTTCTGTATTGAATATATTTACATCTATCATACGCATGAGTGTATAAGGATCTTTTTCACTACGTACATGTTTTAATGCCGATAAGTTCAATACATAATCAAAATCGCCATCAGCTTTGAAAAAAGCATCATATTCTAAGGAACCTATATCAAGTGCAAAAGTTTGAAAATCCCCATCAATATAACCAAAAGAGCTACGAATATCTCTAACCAACTCTACCAAGTTATTTTCACTAATATCTACCACATGCAATTTTCTAGGATTTCTCTTAAAGATTTCCTTAACTACCGCTTGACCTATAGAGCCCGCACCACCTAAAACCAAAAATTTAGATGTAGAAACAATTTTCGAAAGCTCTTCTGAATTCTTTTTAATATCCTGTGAAAAAAGCTCTCTTTCTCGACCAATCAAATCTAAAATTGACAACATAAATAACCTACATTTTAAATAAAATTAAACCAAGGCATAGGATGGCGTTTATTCGCTATCCACCAAGTTAATAAAAAACGAATACACATTGATGTAGCAAATGCGATTGCCGCACCCTCTAAACCAAAGAATCTAACAAAAATAATAAGCAAGCCTAAATTCAGTACACCAGAACCAATAGATGCTACTGATAGTAAGCCTGTTTTTTTAGAATAGAATATGTAGTTAGTTACCATTAAATACATACCCTGGAAACCCTGTCCCAACGCCAACCAACCAAAAACCTCACCTGCACGTGCGTATTCTTCTCCTGCTACAAGTGTCACTAGTATAGGACCAATAATAAAAGCTATTGCTGCACCTAAAAATATCAGGAAAAACCATATATAAGTAAATTTTACAATCTGTTTTTTCTCTTCTATATTATCATTCTTTAGCTTTTCAAAAAGCCATGGAACGTAAGCTTTATTAATTGCGTCAAAAACTATACCTATAGCTGATGTGATTTGGACAGCAACCATATATATACCTGCACTGTCTAAGCCTAACTCTTTATTAATAACGAATCTATCTACTGACACTAGTAAAAATGCACCTGCTGTATGTGGTATCAACGGGACACCAAAACGAAGCACCTCTAATAAGTGATTCTTTCTAATGGAGAACATTTCCAGAAGACTGTCTTTTTTAAGTAAAACAAACGCAATACCCATGAATACAATATTTGTAATTATCTGTGCATCTATTCTGCCCTCTGCGCCTCTTAAAAACAGTATAACCAGCATTAAAGACAGCAGCATATTCATCATACTTTGAGAAATCTGTAATATACCGTACTTCACGGATTGCTTTTGTACTTGCCACTGCCCTAACCTGATTGCAACAATTATCGCGCAAGTGCTTACTGGTACAGCCCATAGCACATATTCACTCTGCACACCTACCCAGTCAGATATCTGCTCCTGAAATGGCATCAATAATAAAAATACAGTTAATGAGAATAATAAGATCAGCTGTATACAGGCGCCTATAAACTGTGCTAATTCATCTTTAGTTATACCATCATCGTAATATTTTCTATTTGCTGCACCAACAAAGGTAACACCAACAAATGCACTCAAAGCACCCAGCAAGGTCTGAAACATAGCGACTTCGCCATACTGAGTAGGGTTCAGGTATCTCGTCAGTACAGGAAGCAATAAAAAAGGTATAATACCATTGAGAATATTAGAGAATAAATAAACGCCTGCACCACTTACGAAACTTTTTTTCTTGATTATTCCCATGATATCAACATCTTTATCAACATATACTCAGCCATGGACTGCAAATTTATAGCAGATGCTATACGATAAAGCGTCTGCTATTGACTCTAGCTTAACGTTTTTATATACCATGGCATGGCTACTTCAATACCTTGGCTAATACGATACTCTGGTGCATAGCCTAGCAATGTATGGATCTTACTGATATCTGCCTGCGAATGACGTACATCCCCTTCTCGAAAGTCGCGATATACTGCCGCTTTATCATAACTTACATTATTATCTTTAAGGGTATCTTTAATATAGTCAAACAGCGTATTCAATGTCGTACGCCCACCGACAGCGACGTTATAGACTTCGTTTTTGGCGTCATCAGTGGCAGTTGCAGCCAAGATATTAGCCTGTACCGCATTTTCGATAAAATTGAAGTCACGACTGGTCTCGCCATCGCCGTTGATAAAGACTTCATTGCCTGTAATCATCGCCGCAGTCCACTTCGGAATCACTGCAGCATAAGCGCCGTCTGGCGTTTGACGCTTACCAAAGATATTAAAATATCGTAGACCAATGGTCTTAAACCCATAGGTGCGGGCAAACACTTCAGCATACAACTCATTAACATACTTTGTCACTGCGTATGGCGATAGCGGTTTGCCAATATTATCCTCAACCTTAGGTAGCGCTGGATGATCACCGTAGGTTGAGCTGCTTGCCGCATAGGTGAAGCTGGACACTTTAGCATCACGAGCGGCAGTCAATATGTTTAGGAAACCTGTAATATTTGCACTATTGGTAGTGATTGGGTCTTTGATAGATCGCGGTACAGAGCCTAAAGCCGCTTGATGCAGTACGTAATCTACGCCAGTACAGGCTGTCTGGCAGTCTTCAAAGTTGCGGATATCACCTTCGATAAAACGAAAATTCTGCCACTGCTCATCACTCACTTGTGACTGCACTTCATCCAAATTATGCTGAAAACCTGTGGCAAAATTATCCAAGCCTACAACGGTTTGGTTAAGCTTTAGTAAGGTTTCAAGCAAATTTGAACCAATAAACCCAGCAACACCTGTAATCAGCCATGTTTTTTTATCCGTTAACAGTTCTTGTTTGACTTGTTCATACTTTGACATAATGCTTTCCAATCTTGATGTATGGATAATTTATAGACGAATATCAGTGTCATCTTTGGCAAACAGATACTTTAGGTCATACAAGACATGGTTATCACGACCTAGATCTCGAATAGCAGAGACACCCATTTGTGCAAACTCTTTATGCGCAACCGCTAGAATAATGCCATCGTATTGACCATTACTTGGTGTAGAGATTGGTGCTATGCCGTACTCATGCTCAGCTTCACTTGCATCTACCCATGGGTCATAGACATCAACGTCGATATTGTATTCTTGCAGCTCATGTACGATATCAATAACTTTGGTATTGCGTACATCTGGGCAATTTTCTTTAAAGCTAAGACCCAAAATCAGTACTTTTGCACCCTCTACTTGAATACGCTTTTTGATCATGGTTTTGATAAGCTGCGTGGTCACGTATTCGCCCATACCGTCATTGAGGCGACGACCTGCCAAGATGATTTCAGGGTTATAGCCGATAGCTTGCGCTTTGTGCGTAAGGTAATATGGGTCAACGCCGATACAGTGACCACCTACCAGACCTGGACGGAATGGCAAGAAATTCCATTTGGTGCCAGCTGCCTCTAATACTGCCTGAGTATCAATGCCCATTTTATTAAAGATAATAGCAAGCTCATTAATTAGGGCAATATTCACGTCGCGCTGTGTATTTTCGATCACCTTTGCCGCCTCAGCAACCTTAATAGATGCGGCTTTATGCGTGCCTGCGGTAATGACTAGATTGTATACGTCGTCTACCAAATCAGCGACTTCTGACGTCGAACCTGCTGTCACTTTTAAAATATTGGTGACACGATGCTCTTTATCGCCTGGATTGATACGCTCTGGGCTATAGCCTGCATAAAAATCTTGATTAAAGGTTAAACCTGACACTTTTTCTAATACAGGAATACATACTTCTTCAGTCGCGCCAGGATAGACGGTAGACTCATAAACAACGATATCACCTTGCTTCAATACGCCGCCGATTGCCTCCGATGCTTTTATAAGCGGTGTTAAGTCTGGTTGCTTGTAGTCATCAATGGGTGTAGGCACAGTGACGATAAAGAAATTGCAGTCTTTTAGCGCATTGATATCAGAGCTGTAGCTAAGCTGTGTCGCCTCTGCAAGCTCTTCTTCACTAACCTCTAAAGTATGATCAATACCTGTATTAAGTGCTGAAATACGTTCAGCATTGATATCAAAGCCCATAACCGAGTGATTTTTACCGAACTCTACTGCTAATGGTAGCCCCACGTAACCAAGACCAATAACGGCAATTTTAATATTATTAGTATTTAGCATAGTATCTATCAACCAACCTTATCAATGAGTGTTTTCCAAATTAGGAGTGAACTGTAGTATCTTCTTTATATCCATCTACAAAATGTTTGAACTGCAACTTTAACCATACAACGTCGTATAATTGAGATTTTTCTGGTAACTTCTCTAATACTCGTTCAAGATCTGCTAGAGAAAACCTATGCTCCATAGCTTGCATGATAAGAGGGTGAGCAGTTGCTTCAACATTGTCATCACCGATTATGAGCTCTTCATAGAGCTTCTCACCAGGACGAAGACCTGTAAAGACAATTTCGATATCACCATTAGGATGCTTATCGTCTTTGACCTCATGCCCACTTAGGTGAATCATACGCTGAGCCAGATCGACAATCTTTACTGGCTCTCCCATATTAAGCACAAAAACTTCACCACCTTGCGCCATGGCACCTGCCTGTATGACTAGATTAGCAGCCTCTGGTATCGTCATAAAATAGCGTGTTACATCAGGGTGGGTGACAGTAATCGGAAGACCTTTTTCGATTTGTTTGGTAAAAACAGGTACTACAGATCCTGATGAGCCTAGTACATTGCCGAATCTAACCATACTAATACAGGTTTTGCTATCTGGCTTGATTGAATTGGCTTCATGACTCAATGCCTGGCATACAAGTTCTGCCAAACGTTTTGAAGCACCCATGACATTAGTCGGTCTGACAGCTTTGTCAGTAGATATCAAAACAAAAGTTTCTACATCTGTTTGAATAGCAGCACGAGCACAATGGTAAGTACCTCGAGTATTATTAATGACCCCTTGGAATGGATTGTGCTCGACCATAGGCACATGTTTATATGCTGCTGCATGGTAGACTGTTTGTACATGATAGGTCTGAAATATCCGCATAAGATTATGCTCATCAGTCACATTACCAATAATGGATACGATTTGAATGTCCTGATATTCATTACTACTAGCCTGTTTTGCCAAAAGCTCTTGGTGAATACTATAAAGCGCAAACTCTGACAGCTCGTATAGCACCAGACAAGTTGGTTCATTTTTAATAATTTGTCGGCACAACTCACTACCGATAGAACCACCAGCCCCTGTTACCAAGACAGATTTATAAGCGATATTTTTCTTCAGCAACTCTTCGTCAGGCTCTACAGTTTGGCGGTCTAACACATCTAATATATCGATCTTGCGCATATGGCTAACCGTGACTTTTTCGTCAGCCAATTCTTTTAGACTGGGTAGTTCTTTTATCTTGATAGAGATATGTGAAAGCTTTTCAATAATTTTGCGCTTACGAGCACGGCTAATCGAGGGTACTGCCAAAAACACTTGGGCAATATTAAGGGTATTTACGATATTCAATAAGTTATCAGTATGGTAAATCTTTTTACCCATAATATGGGCACCTGTTAGCTGACGATCATCATCAACAAAAGCAACCACACTATATTTATGTGAGTTACTCAAACCTTTCATCAACTCCTGCCCTGCTTCACCTGCACCATAAATCAAAATATTATCGTAATCTATAGGCTCATCCTCGAGTTGTTTGCCTTGCCATCGCTTCAATAATTCTTTAATTGTCAGACGACTGTTCCACAGCCAGATATAAAGCAAAAACAGAAACAAAATAGGGGTCGATCGAGGTATTTGTGGCAGTACATCAAAGTAGATAATCAGTTCATAAAAAACAATCAGCACAAAAAACAGCTGCAATACACCACTCATAACCGTATCAAGAAACCCTCTAGATACGCCATGATAAAAGCCTACAAGGTATAAACCAATGACAGGAATTAAGGCATATAAACTTAATGTCCATAAACTAATATGAAGCTCGATATAACCATATCGCAATAATAGTGACAAAAACAGACAGGCAATAGCCATTATAAAGTCTGCGCTAATCAAAATCAGACGCTTGACATATCTTGGCAGCGACAACAGGTACTGAGCGATAGATTGCAACACATTTCCACCTATAAGCTTCGGCTTACGTTTGACACTATGTAAAGACTTTTCAACCATATGGATTGTCTATTCATCCCACATCGTTTTTAAGAACTAAGTTAGCTAATAGCATACTACTGGTTGTTACCATAGGCATAACTATAATGATAGCTGTATTTGCTCATGATACCCTGCTGTACGTCATTTAAGATAATACCATCTACTTCTATATTTGCCTTATTCATCTGATTGACCGCATAGACCAGTTGTCCCTCAATTGAGTTATCGTATCTAGTTACCATCAATACTTTATTAGCATATTGCGCCAGTATCATTGCATCGGAAGCTGCGAGGATCGGCGGTGTATCAATAATGATATAGTCATAGTGTGAGCTTAACTCTGTCATTAGGTTATTGAACCTGCTATCAGACAACAGTGATGCAGGATTGCGTGGATACTCGCCCCTTGGCATAAAATCAATATTATCTATATTGGTCGGATGGATAAAGCTCGCTAGATTACTGATCTTTTGGGTGGTGATAGCTTCTGGGACTTGAGCGTTATTCTGCGCAAAATCAGTCATATTTTGTGATAATTTATCTTGCGATAGATAGTCGGCCAAACCGTTATCTTGGGTCATACCAAATATTTTATGCAGATCACCCAAGCGCATATCTGCGTCCATAATCAGCACCTTCTTGTCTAACTGAGCAAAAACTTCCGTTAGATTGGCCGAGATAAATGATTTACCAACGCCAGGACTCTCACCAGTGATAAGTATAACTTTCGCCCTTTGGCCCGCTTGCTCTGGTGTCGTCATACCGAACATCAGGCTCGTTCTTAAGCTTTTGATGGCTTCATAACTCAAGCTGTTACTATCAGCATAAGCCAGCAAACGATTAGGCGCTTTCTTATCTTTACTTAATCTGGTCAGTAGAGGTGAACGAGGAATCGTTGCGACCACAGGTACACCCGTTTTTGCTTCGATACGTTCAGGATCTTTAACCACATTTCTAAGCATGTTTTTCAGGAGTACGAGCAATACACCTACCATAGTGCTTAGTAGCGTTGCTAACACCCAAATTTGTGGCTTATTTGGCGCAATAGCATTGAAAGTATTGATAGGCAAATCAATAATACGAGCGTAGCCGATCTGACCAGCTCTCACGACTTTTAGCTGTTCATAATTTTTTAGCAGTGTTAGGTATATTTCTCTATTAATCGCTGTATCTTCAGACAACTGTAAGAACTCCCTTTGTATTTCCGGCAATCCTTCAATGGTGTCATCTATATTTTGTTTTCTACGATTAAGTACGTCGAGTTGTTCGTTGATCTGGATGACTAATGGATGCTCTTCCGTATAATAGGTAGTCAAATCAGCTTTTTTCAGCTTGAGCTCATTAATCTGTGTATCAATTTGAGAGTTCTCTGATAATAAAAGTTCAGCTTCTTTGCTAACGTCAATAGTACCGTTATTTTCACGGAATTTATTAAATACTGCTTCAGAGTCTTCTAACTTTTTCTTCAAGTCTGGGATCTGTGTTTCCATAAACTTGATTGTTCTGGTTGTTTCTTCAGAGCCCCGCGTTTGGTTCTGATCTACATAAGACAGAATTATTTCTTTCAATATCAAACTAACTTGCTGTTGGTTAGACCCTGTCATAGACAGTTCAACAATACCAGTCTGTTGCCCTTGCTCAACTACGGATAGTTTGCTGTTTATTGAATCAGTAGTAATCTGTAGAGATTGCTTGGCTAAGTTGATAGGATGAGAGTTGTCAGGTAAATCAGTCACAGTAATCTGAATCTGACCATCTACACCCTTAAATAAATGCGGTTTATTCAACTGGCCTTTAAAATCATCGAACCCATTGCTCAGGACAAAACCTGTTTCGGATTTGGTCAGAGTAAATGTCTGATTAAGATAAGCTTGCGATACATTGAACTGGCTAATCTGAGCATCGCCGTCTTCTGTTTGTAACGATACACCATCAGGAGTATTGACTTGGGTAGCGACGCGATCACTTTTGATCCGATCAATATAGCCGATAGAAGGATCCGTTAGACGTATACGCAAGTTTAACTTATCTACTACAGGCTCAAGTATCATACGAGATCTTATCAGCTCGGACTCTGTCTGAGCTTTGCTCGATTGTGGAGCGATGAGCTCTGATGCATTTGTACCTAATGCTGATATACCTTGAGAGTTTTCCTCTATTTGTATCAAAGCATCGGATTTGAAAGTGGGGTTCACATAGCGCCCGTACAGCACACCAATCAATAAGCCAATTAATGCGAAAAACAATACAGTTTTCCAGCCACGCAAAATGGCAAATAGCAGCGCCATAAGATCAATGTCGTCATTATTTTCTTTCGAAACAGGGTTTGATAAATTTTTCGAATCTGTACTCATAACTATAGGTCTACCACTTCAGCTTGTTCATCGGATAAGCATTACTTAGCTAATTTTATCGGCCCACTGATCGAGACCATCAACAATATCTTGATATGCTGTCTCAAAAGCGCTCATTTCATGTTTATATGGGTCAGCAATATCCTTATTTTGCCAGTGACCAAGCTTGAAGGTTTTACCACGGCAAAATGGCCAACGTTCCTCAATCCATTTAGTCTGACTATCTGACATGGTAAAAATAAGATCAGCCTTTTTTACTAATTTTTCGTCGATTTGTTTGGCTATATGGTCTGTAATATCTATCTGCTGTTCAGTCATAATTTTGAGAGCAGATGAATCTGCAGGATGTCCAATTAAAGCGCCAACGCCTGCAGAGTCAATTACTTTGTTAGGATAACGCTCTTTTAACAAAGCTTCTGCCATTGGACTACGGCAAATATTACCTACACAAACGACCAAAATATTATCAAACGCCATGCTTATCACTTCCTATAAAGTTGAAAAACTTCTGATTGCTGAAGTTGATGGTAACAAAGCACTGATAACACGGTTCCAGCGCGTCAGACCAGTTGGGTCGACATAGACAATATCATTAGGCAACATCTCAAACCGGCTAGTCAGTGGAAAGCTAGTGAGCGCCTGCATATCTACATAGTATATATTTGTACGCTGATATTCAGGTTGATCACGTACTACGTAGATCTTAGCCGCATTAGCCGTATTAGAATTCAGACCAGCTGACTCCCCAATCACCTGCGCTAAGCTCAACCCCTGGTCAATAATAGGTACAGGTGCAACTTTGCCAAACTCTCCCAAAACATACACTTTATTGATGTCTTCGCTACTGACACGAATAGAGTCACCATCTTGTACATAAATTTGATTGGCTGATAATCCCGCCTGCTGCAGAGACTGTAGTCCCATACGATAATCAATACCATTTCTTCTCAATACAATACTGTTTGAGTTACCTTCTCTCGTCGTACCACCAGCCATAGATATTGCACTGTATAATGATACAGGTTCGTCAGCAATATTGAATTGACCAGGCTTGTTAACCTCACCATCGATAAAAAACTTATTGCCTCGATACTCAGCAACTTTCACTTGCGGATCTGCATACTTTAGGTAGCGTTGCAATCTTGAACTTAGGTTTGCGGTGAACTGTGGAACACTTAGCCCGCCAGCTTGTATACGACCTATCAACGGAAACTGTATAAACCCCTGCTGGTCAACAGGATAACCAGATGCTCCTGCAGCATTAATATCAGGATAATCTACCAAAATAATACTCAATACATCAGAGGATGCAATACGGTAATTCATCCTATTAGACGATCGTACTAGGTCAGATAGATTGCTACTCATTTGTGAGCGAGCGATTTGTTTAGGTGGCAATGTGGCGAGAGTCAATGGCAGTACATTGAAATTAATACCATTCTCTGCAGTAAAAGATCCACTGGGCGGTAACTGACCAGCTTGAAGCCCAGAATTGATGGTTGTAGTAGCACATCCATAGAGCATACTACTAGCTAACAAACACGCTGCACTCAACAACTTAGTTGTCTGTCTCATATCAAAAAGCCTCTTCTATTACTGCAATCACATAAAACGACTAAAAACAGTTTTGTATTAATAAATGGGGCTGTCCTAGATAACTAGTTCAAACCCCGTTTAACCCATTGTTTTAATTGTAGTAATTGCGACTTTGGGTCACTGTGACTAAAACGCCACTCACATTCCTTTAAATAGAGGTGAAAATGCTCTTTTGGAAATCCGTTAAACTTGCGTAGATGCCGTTTAGCTTGGTTCCAAAAGTTCTCTATACCATTAATGTGATTCTTGTCATTAACAAAGGTTTTGGAGTGGTTGATACGATAATGAGTAAACTCACTGACATCTAATGCGTTATAGCTTTTAAATGAGTCAGTATAAACAATGCTATCAGGCTTCACTTTTTCTCTTATGATGGGGATCAAAGTATCTGCTTTAGCATTGGGTATAATACAAGCGTAGACCTTGCCATTACGCTTTAATAGACCAAACACGGGCACTTTGCTACCAGCACCTCGCCCTCGCTTGCCTTTACGAGTTCCACCAAAGTATGATTCGTCTACTTCGATTTCGCCTTCAAATAGACCAGGGTCTTGACTATTCTCGTAAATAAGCACTCGTAGCCTATGAAAGTAATAACTGGCTGTCGTTTTATTAACACCAATTAGGCTTGCTGCTGTTCTGGCGGTAGAACCGGCAGCAAATAGCTCGATTAGTCTGCTTTGTTTATCCCAACTTAGTTTACTCTTTCTCATAGTGCTATCCTAAATAATTTTATTTATCTAGGACAGCCCCTAATAAATTTGTATCGATGTTATTTTTTTACATCTTTCACAAAAATAATCGGCATCATAACATAAGTTATCTGTTATACAGTAAAGTTCTTATTGATTGATACAAAAAGCTATTTTTAAACTAATTACTCCATGTAGCATATAAATTCTTTTTATCAATTACAACTAAATATATTACGTACATTAATAATTGATTGAATTTATACTAAATTCTTACACTGCTATGTTGCTGCATGTGTACGACTACCTAAAAACTGTTAAACATTTTCAGTAAAAATATGCAAGATTTTGTTCAAATTGGCTTGAGTACAGTTGCGAGGTGTATAAGTCAAAGGAATAAGTCAAAAAATACAGTATAAGCAGTCTTTTACTAGTATAATGCTGCTCACAGCAAACAATGCATTTTCTTACCTATTATCATTTATAATCTAGTATAAACAATTGTGAATCATTATACATTGAGAAATGTAAACCCACCGACTCAAGGACATTAAGATGAAAGACGAAAAATTACAGAAAGCGCTAGCCCGTATGGGACTTGGTTCACGTCGCCAAATGGAAGAAGTGATCAAAGCAGGTCGCGTGTCTGTTAATAACGGTCCAGCAACGATTGGTGACCGTGTCACACCAGGTGATGAGATTCGTGTGGATGGTCGTCAGATCAAATATACCGCCGAAAATGAAAAGCGTCGCCGAGTGATCGCTTATTACAAGCCTGAAGGTGAAGTCTGCTCAGCCAAAGATCCAGAAGGTCGTCCGACTGTGTTTGAGCGCTTGCCAAAGCTCACTCATGATCGTTGGGTCATGGTTGGACGTTTGGATATCAATTCAACTGGCTTACTATTATTTACCAATGATGGTGAGATGGCGCATCGCCTGATGCATCCTTCTAGCGAAGTGACGCGTGAATATGCCGTTCGTGTGTTGGGTGAAGTCACTCCTGATATCGCCCGCACCTTGACTGCTGGTGTCATGTTAGAAGACGGCATGGCGCAGTTTGACGACATCAAAGAAGGCGGCGGTGAAGGGGTTAATAAGTGGTATCACGTTCAGCTCAAAGAAGGACGTAACCGTGAAGTACGCCGCTTGTTTGAGTCACAAGGTCTGAAAGTTAGCCGCCTATTGCGTACACGTTACGGTACGATTGCCTTGCCAAAAGAGTTACGTACAGGTCGTTTCTTAGAACTCGATAAAAAAGAGATCAATACATTGACCGATTTGGTGAGCTTACGTCCACGTTATGGCACAGGTCTACATGGTGCGGCTAAAGAAAAGCAAGAGCGTATCAGAAACAAGCCGCTTAAAGCGCGTCGCACGGACACTCGTAATGACAATCGCAACAGCAGCGCGAAGCCTAAAAGCAGTGCTAGCCCTGCCAGCCGCGGCACGCGTAATAGTCGTGACCGCAATGATAAGCGCTAATTCAATTTATTTAACATTATTCTAAGTTTTTGATAGATTTAGAATAAACATAAAAAAGCGGTCAATGACTATTCATCATTGACCGCTTTTTTTATGTCTTTTTTACAGGCCTCACAGTTACTCAGTATAAAAATAACGGCTCAGCTGTCGTGGCTATTAATATAATGCTTCATGACTCGCAGCTCTTTTAGCTGCTCCTCGTCCATTTGTGTTAGTAATCTATCCAAACGCTGTTCGATATTATCTAAAACACTTTGCAATAACTCACTAGCCTCTAACCTCTTTTCACTATTCTCATTAGTGACATGCATATTTGTTAATTGGTAGTGAGTGGCTAGCATTTCGGGTAACCGAGACTGCAGCATTTTGTTCAACACAAACTGCTGTTCTGTGATAGCAGGCGTTTTATGTTGAGCTTGTAGTGCTGCCTGATAAGCTTGATAGCTACTTACTTTTTCATCGATACGCTTTAATTGCCGTAGCTGCTGATCTGACAAGCTTTTTAAGTGCTTTTTATTCAAGCTAAGCTGTTGCCAACTTACCTTGGACAGTGACAATGGCGCATGATCATCTTGATATGTGAGCATACCTGGGGTAATACCGACTGCTTTGTGCAATGCATGCCAGCCTTTTCTACCTAGATAAAAGGTAGTGACGGTCGTTACAATACCGATGCCTATTAATATACTCATAACTGCTCGCTACTCATCACTCAATTCTATGTATGACTACTTATCGTTGGCACTTAGCGTTTAATATCTTCTGCTACTGGATTTTTCACATCCGTGCTACTCAAAGTAGGTGACTCAATAGCCTCTGTTTCCTTACTGAGATTACTCAGCGGCTGCATTGTTGAATCCATATTTGGTTGATCAAAACGCATTTGCAGATAGCGATTGGTCGCGAGCAGTTTTTGCCCATCTTGATGGTATGAGGCATTGAGTAAATCGTCAAACTGGGTATTGATCGTCTTAAGCACTTCTAACAATGCTTGTTTACCAGTGACATCTGAATGCTTAATTTTGGTGGTATCGGCACGCGCCTCATCTGTCACATCTAAGTCATATAAGCGGCGATAATCGGCCACTGCTTGCGGGATGTGTCGGTCCATCAGATTTTGGATCATAATATAAGTTTCATTGATGGTGTCTTTATCATCAATTTTACCGTCATTATTAGTATCACCATAAATCAAGCGGAGTTTTTTGCCTTTTCGGTTGATTTGGTCGAGTGCAGTTTTAACATCAACTGGCAAGCTCTTTTCTGGTATATAGCCCAGCTGCGGCATGGCAGTATATTCCAGCATTTTGGGCGCGGTAACTTTTTTGATACCACGATACCCCAGATATAACCCAGCGGCCGGCAGCACTCCGTATAGTACAAACATCACTAACATCGCAGTCACTTGGGTCATCGGGTTTTCCTTATTATTTGACAGAATAGTTTGGCAGATTTCTTGTTATTTTAATCAGTATTTTAAACTAGGCGGTTTTAGTATCATCAACTTTATTGCTTAGCCCTGCTTTTATTAAACAAAAAAATAAGGCTCTAATAAAGCCCTATATTGTTATGCATTGAGTCTGTTATGTTTTTGAATAATTATTTTCTTTTATAAAAGGCACTAGCTTTGCGTACGACTCTTGACGTAACGATGGGTTGAGGCAAGACGATTTAAAACAGTTTGATGCAATTCATCCAATAGCTCATCAAGCTCATAATCGATTTCTAAAAACAAATCTGTCAGCATATCGCCTGCCGTCATTTTGCCCTGTACCATATTGTTTTTGGTGCGATGCGGACTAAAGCGCTGTAGCTGCTCATAATGATGCAGCGCTTCTGGGATGCTCTCGGACACCAGCTTATCAATGACAAACTGACGTTCATTATGTTGCTGCTGCTGTTGCTCGTTTAGCTCACTACTCCACTCACGATAGCGTTTTAGCTTGCCATTGATACGATCTAATATCGCAACGGCTTCGATAGGCATAGCGTTTAGGGTGGCCTCATCGACCACATCAACAAGCTCAGTCATAATCGGACAACGTCCATGTTTGAGATACCACAAGGTATCGGGGTCAAAAGGTGGTCTATTGGTCGGGCGCATGTGCGCACGATTGGACAAATAGCGATCAGTCAACGGGGTTGATGAGTGAATATCATTTACCTGCGCCAATGCATCACGTATACGGTCTACCCGCTCAGGTGGCGTTAATGCAGCACGCTCGTGATTTGATTGAGTGCCGTCATTATTATGATGGATATCGACATTATCACTATTGTCATTTAAATTATGGTTAACACCCATCTCCTGCGCATTGTTGGCAACTAGCGTTGGTAGGTCATCTTGCGCTTGCCCAAATGACTTTAGCATTCTTGTCAAACTAACGACCATAACTTGCTCTGCCCCTCGTTCGATACCTGCAATCTGTGCTCATATTGCATACCTTCATTCAATAGCGTATCTTAACAGGTTTTTGCTGACCTGCCAGTACGCAAAGTGTCAACATTCCTACTCTCTCCGCTCACTTCCTAAATGCTAAGCGCCTTGTTATGAATGCTCCCGATTATATCTCTGGTTTCCTGCTTGGATTATCACTCATCATCGCCATTGGTTCTCAAAATGCCTTTGTACTCAAACAAGGCCTCAAACGCGAGCACATATTTTTTGTTTGTCTGTTTTGTGCGGTAAGCGATGCGCTATTAATATCAGCGGGCGTTGGCGGATTTGGTGCGGTCACCGCACGCTATCCGCATGTGGTAGATATCGCAAAAATAGCAGGCGTTGTATTTTTATTGGGCTACGGCTTACAGAGTCTGTATGCCAGTATCCGTGTATCACACGCTTTGAACGTTGACGGACAAGTAGTGACCAGCTTAAAAAAAGCCTTACTACTCTGCTTTGGTTTTACTTGGCTAAATCCCCATGTATACTTAGATACATTGGTACTCGTTGGAATGGTTTCAACAGGCGCAAGTAGCAAACTCACCTTTGCCGCTGGGGCAATTAGCGCCTCATTCTTTTTCTTCTTTGCACTAGGCTATGGCGCACGCTTGCTGAGACCTCTATTTGCGAAGCCCAAAGCGTGGAATATACTGGATGCGTTGGTAGGATTGCTGATGTTGTATCTGGCTTGGCATTTGTATCAAAGCTAATAGTCAGTTAAAAGCTGAGCGATGGAGAACAAGCTATAAAAGATATAGTAGAGAGATACGTTCAGTGGTCGTTATCAGCGCTCTGATACGACCACTAGTCAGTCACTGCAAGGTTATGTGATCAGTATCATAGATAGGTAGATATGATAAGAGGCAAAACCTCCTATACCAAGCTAGGAAACAGCGTACGCAGACCGCTAACGATGATCTCAATCGAGACCGCAGCCAGTAGCATACCCATGATTCGGCTCATGATGTTAAGACCGGTATCACCGAGCAAGCGGCTGATACGACCAGCAGCCATTAATGCCAGGTAGCAAAATAGACTAATGAAGAGACCAGCAATGATGATGGCAGATACCTGCAAAATGCCTGAGACTTGCGATGAATAAATAATAACGGTAGAAATACCACCTGGTCCAATCATCATCGGTATCGCAATGGGGACCACTGCTGAGGCCATTGTCGGCAGTGCATCTTGCACGTGGTCGACATCGAAGTTCTCTTGATCAGGCTTAACAGGGTTGCCTTCACCGTTCATCATATTTAGTGAAATCAAGAACACCAATATACCACCAGCCAGCTGAAACGAGCCAATAGAAATACCTAGTGCTTTTAGTAAGGTCTCACCCGCCACCGTAAAAAAACTGATGGTGATAAAAATGGTCAGACAAGCAACACGCGCAACTTTGCGTCGATTGTTCATCGAATAGCCGCGAGTCAAATCCAAGAACAACGTCAATGCGCTAAATGGATTGATCAATACCATAAAGGCTAGGATTATCTTGATAATTTCAGTATTCACTGAGCGCTCGCTTGTCTATTGATACCACTGGTGCAAAAAGATAAGGCCATCGTGCGAGTGCGACGATGACCCAATAGGCAATTCATAATAGCATTGTAACATAGGCAGATAAGCGAGTTAAATCATTAACTTTGCTCGGTTACCGTTCCAAAAATCTTACTCAAACCTAGCCAATATTGACTATTAGATAGGTTTGACGTTTTCTTTCTGCTTCATTGTCACGCGCTATTTCTCATTTGAGATTTAGACTGACCACGACTCCACAGAC
>Ga0208015_1000191_pt1 | contig 40890 bp, 34 predicted proteins | sample 26BtaG_FD_184101 | JGI IMG/M metagenome (GOLD analysis project Ga0208015, IMG submission 184101) | Marine viral communities from Cariaco Basin, Caribbean Sea - 26B_WHOI_OMZ_CsCl (SPAdes) (version 2) | ecosystem: Environmental > Aquatic > Marine > Oceanic | place: Caribbean Sea: Cariaco Basin... | reverse complement strand
GGCTATCTTACTTTGAAAGCTATGACGATGCCGTTACTGAAACCGATGCGATTCCCAACCCGGATAGCTACGAAAACACGAGCAATCCACAGATTGTTTACGTGCGGGTTACAAATGATGGTTCAGGCTGTTTTGAAATCGTTGAACTGGAGCTTATCGTTCATGCGGTACCTTTGGATATAGCAGATGTTTCTCCCTATATAATCTGCGAGCTCAATACCGACGGGCTGGCACAGTTCGACCTTACCACTAAGATCCCTGAGATATTAGGCGGTCAGTCTCCGGATGATTATGAAGTGAAATTCTACCTGCGCCAAGGCGATGCCCAGAACGGAGTGAACGCCATTGTTGATCCAACAAGACACATGAACCGTGATCTCAATGGAAACATTGAAAATCCGCAGACCATTTATACGGGAATTATGGTTCCTGGCAGCGAATGTTATATAGGAGGAATGCAAAGTTTTGAGCTGGTCGTCCAAGAAGGCGCTATTGCCACAACGCCTGCAGCCCCCTTCGTGATCTGTGACAACCTTGCGCCCAATGATGGGTACGCGGAGTTCGACCTGGAGGACTTCAGCAGCCAGGCCGTGGTGGACCTGCGGGCGGAGATCCTCTCCGGGCAGGACCCGGCGGTCTATTCGCTTGAGTTCTACGAGAGCCTTGACAACGCATTGGCGGGGGAGGAACCGATCCTCTTCCCGTACGTGAACGTGATCAACCCGCAGATCGTCTATGCGCGGGTGACCAACGAGATGAACCTTTACGATCCTCAATGTTTTGAGGTAGTGGAAGTGGTCCTGAAGGTGGACGAGCTTCCCGTGGTGGACATCGACGGGGAGTACCGCCTTTGCGTGGACGCCCAGGGCAACCCGATCGCCGAGGAGAGCGGCGGGATGTCGCCCCCGGTGATCGATACGTTCCTTGACCCCAGGTCCTACACTTTTGAGTGGATGCTGGACGGGGTACTGATCCCGGGCGAGAACGGCCCTTCCATCGTGGCCCTTGTGGGCGGGGAGTATTCCGTTACCGTTACCGACAATGCCACGGGCTGCGACGTTACCGCTGTTACGACGGTACGCGTTTCCTCGCCCCCGATCACCTATGGTGCGGAAGTGGTGAGCCCTGCCTTTTCCGGCAGCCATACCATCGAGGTGAGCGCCGAGGGGCTTGGACAGTACGAGTACCAACTTGACAACGGGCCCTTCCAGTCCAGCCCGATCTTCGACAACGTGGAGGCGGGCGCCCATACCGTTACCATCCGTGACATCTACGGCTGTGGCAGCGTAACCATTGAGGTGGGCATCGTGGACTACCCACCGTATTTCACCCCGAACGAGGACGGCTACCACGATACGTGGAACATCATCGGCATCGGGATCGCGGACCCAACGGCCAAGATCTATATCTTTGACCGCTACGGAAAGCTCCTCAAGCAGTTGAGCCCGATGGGCCCCGGATGGGACGGTACCTTCAACGGGAACCCGATGCCATCGAGCGACTACTGGTTCCGTGTGGAATATATGGAGGACGGGGTATCCAAACAGTTCAAGGGGCACTTTACCCTAAAGAGGTAGAGACCCCGACATAGTATAGGCCAAAGGGCCCCGCAACGTTGCGGGGCCCTTTGCTTTTGTGGATATTGATGCAGGGTCTACAAAAGCTTGTAGGTCCTTGGGTCGACAGACGGGCTTCGGTACTGCCTTGCAGCACCATCATTGGATTCAAGATTTAGGGTGGTGAAACTTAAATCGCCACCTGTCGTATTTTCCAGATCTTCCTGCATCGTTTATGGAACCTTTTAGGTCCTTTTTTAGAATAGGATAAGCTTCAGTAAAACCTACAAGGTCGCCGCCTTGGTTGATAGCTTGCCAGATGAATTATTCTATAACTGGGGTTTTATGTGGTAATATTTAAATTGGATTCTGGGATGTTTACGGATCCTCTAGGAAAGTTTTCTAAAAGCTTGTAGATCTTTGATAAATAAAATGGACTTCAATAAAATCCTACATGGAAACCTTCGGCTATAGCTAGCGAGATGAATTATTTCAGAAAAGAAATTTTGCGTGATGAAATTTTAATCATCATCTGTCATGTATTAGTTTACGAAATTTGGTAGGTGTTGTTAACTAATATAGGCATCGATAAATAAATATAGTAGCCTGCGCCAATACTATCCAGGATAGGTTATCTTAATGTAGAGATTTTTTGCGTGAGGAGATTTAGATTGATTTCTGGGGGATTTACAAATCTTTCCTAAAGGTTCCAAAACCTTCTAGGTTTTTTATAGAACTCGGCAACTTAAGCTAAACCTTTTCGAAAAACACTCTACGAATTATTTTGCGAACAAAAATTAAGATAAGCTTCGATTTTATATATATAATGCTAATCGAAATAGATTTAAACTTTGAAAAAGATTTTCATAAATAAAAATTCCTATCTATTTGAAATGAACCAATAGATAGGAAGTTATAATTTAAAATAGAGAAAATTAATTATTAGAAATTGAATCCCAAGGATAGAATGAAATTATTGTAGACCGATTTCACATCAGCTTTATCGGTAAATCCTTCGGAATACATTTGATATTTGCTCTCCTGTTCTGATCTGGCATAGGCAAAATCTAAATTGAAATCGCCGAAATTATACCCCGTTCCTAAGGAGAATCCAGTTAGATCACCCATTGCTTCAGTGTTTTTGTAAGGACTTTCTTCAAAATGGAAACCTCCTCTCAAACTTAATTGAGCGATACGATATTCTGCACCTGCACGGAATACAGATGCTCCCTTCAATGTATTTCCTAAATCATAATTGAGGTCTTGAAAATAGGTTTCGTAGTTAGGCGTGAATTTAATGGTAGAATAATCCTTGTAGGAATAATCAAAACTTATTAGCCCTTTTTGGTTGAACACATAGGCCGCGCTTGCGGTTAACTTTCCTGGAGTTCTTAAGGTGTAATCTTCATAAACGTTTAAAATCATAGGATTGACAACAGCTGTTTTGTTTATACCATCTTCTATTCTGCGTGTTTCCAGATATTGTGTGGTTTCTTCCGAAACCTGGTACCAGGTTGGTGTGTCAAAACTTACTCCAAATCGGAAATTTTCGGCTACTCGCGCGATAGCCCCAATCTGTGCAGAAACTCCTGCTCCGTAAACAGCCAGGTTATTTTCAAATCCAATTCTGTTAACCATAGAGCCGGGAGTGTATATGTTTTCTACAAAATAATCACTTTGACGGAAGTTGATGCTATGGGTGTTAAGATTGATTCCGAAATAGAAGTCATCCTTGACTTGCGCGGCAACGTTAAATGTAAATTTAGCATTGTATCCTCTAGAAAGATTCAAATATTCCTGGTTAAAACTATTTCCACTAACATTTGAAACATAAGAGGTGTTGGATGGATTAGTTGGATCTAAAGGATTGAATAGATATCCTTGATAACCCAAAAAAGCATTTTGTGCCCCAGTTCCGCTGGTCTGTCCAAGATATTGATATAAACTTGAAATTGACTCTCCTGATTGAGTTTCTAAAAGATCTAACGGGACACCTTGGGCTTGGGCCAGAAAAAATTCACTTATACTCGTATTTCCTATTCCAGAAAGATAGAGTTCATTATTCAAATTTTTAGAAATTTGATAGTTTACCCCGAAAGTCAACTTTTTGAAAACAGAGCTTTCATTAAAATTTTCAAAAATAAAAACACCTCCCGCTTGATTTAGGTCTATGCGGTTTTCTGAACCCTTTTCTGTATGGCCAAAATAAGTTGTCTCGTTATCAACGTTCATCGATCCAAGAGATAAAGTTAAGGCAGAATTCAAAAAGACAGCTCCGCCCGCAGGATTGCTTGACATTGCAGACAAATCTCCTCCTAGGGCTCCCATTGCTCCACTTAATGCGGTGAATCTTGCGCTGCCATTGTTGCTTTCAGTGCTGTAACGAAGACCATCAGTAATGTTCTGTGCAGTTGATATGGAAATAGATACTGTAGAAAGTATAAAAATATATAAGAATTTCATTCTAAGGGAATTAGGTTAATAAGTTAGAATAAATAAGGTGCCACAGCATCTTTTAGGAAAATTTCCAGATTGTTATGGCACCTATATGTCATAGATTAAAAATAATGGTTATCCTCGACCTCTTCCGCCGCCGCTTCTAGATCCGCCAGTGCTTCCACTAGAGCGTGAACTTCCACCAGAGCTTCTAATTGTGCTAGAATTAGTGCTGCTTCGTGTAGGAGTGGAAATGGTTTGTCTTCTAGAATTCGTATTCGTTCTAATATTGGTATTATTTCTGGTATTCGTATTGGTTCTAATATTAGAATTGGTTCTCGTATTCGGGTTAGTTTGGATATTTGTGTTGTTTCTACTATTACGAATTGTATTTCTATCCGAACCTGAATTACGGATGGTGGTATTTGAATTCGTACGGACATTTCCGCTTGAATTTGCTCGTACATTATTTTGATTTATTCTACGAGTATTTTCAGAACGACTGTACGAATTTCGGGTAGATGTATTATTTGTTCTACCACGAGTTTCTGTTCTGTTATAGTCTGTATTCCTTCTTCCACGATTATAAGATACTGAGCTTGGGTAATATGGGTAGCTGCCTCCATATCCATAACCGTAATAGGGATAACCGTAATAAGGATATCCATAATAGGGGTAACCATAATATCCACCGTAATATCCTCCATAATAAGGGTAGCCCCATCCAAAACTTATACTCCAGGATGGACCATAATACCCGTAATAAGGGTAGCTCCAATGGTAAGGATTATAAAATCCATATCCATATCCGTAATTTCCATAGTTATAAATATTTACAGAAACATTTTCAGAGTTGCTTCCCCATGGACCGTAATCTTCCTCTTTGTAATTTTGTTCAATTATAATATTTCCATCATCATCAAGTCTTTCACTTGTGGCATAGGCATCAATATCTGTAAATATTACGTCCTCCTCTTCCTGTGCGCTTTCATAAGACATTGATTTTGTCTGAAAATATTGTTGATAGTAATTAGCTTTGGAAGATTCGTTGCTCTCATCGGTTCTAACTTCTTCCTGAGTACTGTTTCCCCCTGAAGCGTAAATGCCATCGTTTTGGTTATAGGCACGATTTTGTGTACCACAAGAAACCATCACAATAGCTGCCAGACCGATTAAAAGGGGGTTGGCAAGTGATTTTATGGCAATTTTCTGGGTTAACATATCTAAGATTTTTTAAAATTGTTTGACTTCATAAAAATAAGTAGTTTTGCGGACAATAACTAATCCTTTAACAAGGTCGCAATATTTGTGCCAAACCCTAGCTATGGCGAAGAATTTAACCACACGAGAAGAAGATTATTCCAAATGGTATAATGAACTGGTAATCAAGGCAGATATGGCCGAAAATTCCGGCGTTCGGGGTTGTATGGTTATTAAGCCCTATGGGTACTCCATTTGGGAGAAAATGCAGGCTGAGTTAGACCGGATGTTTAAAGAAACCGGGCATCAAAACGCATATTTCCCTTTATTTATCCCCAAATCATACTTCAGTAAAGAAGCTAGCCATGTTGATGGGTTCGCAAAAGAATGTGCTGTTGTTACACACTATAGACTCAAAAATGCTGAAGATGGTAGTGGCATAATTGTAGATCCTGATGCAAAATTGGAAGAAGAGCTGATAGTGAGACCCACTTCAGAAACGATAATTTGGGACACTTATAGAAAGTGGATCCAATCGTATCGAGATTTGCCATTATTGATAAATCAGTGGGCCAATGTAGTGCGGTGGGAAATGCGGACTAGATTATTTTTGCGAACTGCGGAATTTTTATGGCAGGAGGGCCATACTGCCCACGCTACCCAAGAGGAGGCGATAGAAGAAGCAGAGAAAATGATGAATGTATATGCTGATTTTGCTGAAAACTTTATGGCTATTCCCGTAGTAAAAGGAACTAAAACTAAAAGTGAACGCTTTGCCGGGGCATTGGAAACGTATTGTATTGAAGCCCTCATGCAGGACGGAAAAGCTCTGCAGGCAGGTACATCACATTTTCTAGGCCAGAATTTCGCGAAGGCTTTTGATGTTAAGTTTGCTACTAAAGAAGGCGGTCTTGAATATGTTTGGGCAACTTCTTGGGGAGTTTCAACAAGATTAATAGGAGCTCTTATTATGACACATAGCGATGACCATGGATTGGTGTTGCCTCCAAATCTAGCTCCAGATCAGGTAGTTATTGTTCCTATTTATAGAAAACAAGAGGAGTTTGATGTTGTAAATGAAGTTGCGGAAACTTTAATGAAAGATCTGCGATCAAAAGGTATCAGAGTTAAATATGATAACCGGGATACTCATAAGCCAGGCTGGAAATTTAACGAATATGAACTTAAAGGCGTTCCAGTGCGAATAGCAATTGGTCCGAAAGACGTAGAAAAGGGTACTGTAGAGTTGGCCAGAAGAGATACGTTGAAAAAGGAATTTGTGGATAGAAATGAAGTTGTTGACAAGGTTGTTTCCTTAATGGATGAGATACAAGATAATCTATTTCAAAAAGCGTTGGCTTATAGAGCTGCACATACAACTGAAGTTACGTCATATGAAGAATTTAAGGATGTGCTCGATAGAAAGGGGGGATTTGTATTGGCTCATTGGGATGGCACCGAAGAAACTGAGGAAATGGTGAAAAATGAAACAAAGGCGACTATTAGATGTATTCCTCTAGATGGCAATGAAGTGCCTGGAACGTGCATTTTCACAGGGAAACCATCTGCAAGAACCGTTCTTTTTGCACGTGCATACTAAGATTTTAAAATAATTTGATATTTCATTTGCACCATTCAAAATAAGTTGTATTTTTGCCGTCGCATTTGAAAAACAATGGTCCGTTCGTCTAGGGGTTAGGACGCCAGGTTTTCATCCTGGTAACAGGGGTTCGATTCCCCTACGGACTACAAAAATTTAGATTTTTAATAAAAACACAATGGCAAATCACCAGTCCGCATTAAAAAGAATTAGAAGTAACGAGGCTAAGCGCTTGCGCAATCGTTATCAGCATAGAACCACTCGTAATGCCATGAAAAAGTTCCAGGAACTTTCTGATAAGGCAGAAGCAGAGAAAATGTTTCCATCGCTTATTTCAATGATCGATAAGTTGGCTAAGAAAAATATTATTCATAGCAACAAAGCCTCTAACTTGAAATCGAATATGGCTAAGCATGTAGCTTCTCTATAAATCGATATCTTTTAAGGAATTTGAAACACCTTCCGGAAGAAACGGAGGGTTTTTTTATTGTAAAATTTTCATCTGTTCATATTTTTATCTATGAACAAGGAAAAGGAAAAGAATAGGCGTCATTTCAAAAATATTTGTATTTTTGCCGACGCATTAGAAAAACAATGGTCCGTTCGTCTAGGGGTTAGGACGCCAGGTTTTCATCCTGGTAACAGGGGTTCGATTCCCCTACGGACTACAAAAAATTTAGATTTAATAAAAACATAATGGCAAATCACCAGTCCGCATTAAAAAGAATTAGAAGTAACGAAGCTAAGCGCTTGCGCAATCGTTACCAGCATAGAACTACTCGAAATGCCATGAAAAAGTTCCAAGAACTTTCTGATAAGGCAGAAGCAGAGAAAATGTTTCCTTCGCTTATATCAATGATCGACAAGTTGGCTAAGAAAAATATTATTCATAGTAACAAAGCCTCTAACTTGAAATCGAATATGGCTAAGCATATAGCGGCTCTATAGTTCAGTATTATTTAAAGATTTTGAAAAACCTTCCGCAATTATCGGAAGGTTTTTTTTATTGGTAAGGTTTAGATCTTCTATTTTCTGACAGTAGGAGGAACAAGACTTGAATAGTCTCCATTGTTGCGCATAACATCTCGTACAATAGAGGAGGAGATATTGGATACTTCAGGTGCGCTTATAAGGAAAAGTGTGTCTACCTTCGCTATCTTAAAATTTGTTTGCGCTATGGGCTGTTCGTAATTAAGATCGGTTGCGTTTCGTAAGCCTCGCAATATTGCTTGGGCATTTTCATCAATACAAAATTGGGCTGTTAGACCAGAATAATTTTTTACTATAACCTTTTTCTCCTGGCTAAAAGTTTCTTTAATAAAATTGCTACGCTGCTCTAATGTGAACATTGTTTTTTTATCCGCATTTACTCCAATAGCGACAATAATTTCATCGAAGAAAGGTAGTGCACGATTAATTATATCTACATGCCCTAAGGTGATAGGGTCAAAGGTTCCAGCGAAAATTGCACGTTTCATAGTTTTAATATTTTTTCTGTACGAGGAATTTTAATTGTTGAATAGCGAACCATATCAGTCTTACATGAACTTTGATATTAGAATCACCAAGGCAGCTACAATGGTCGCCATAATTACCCCTCTTGCTCTGTAAATTTGTTTTTTCTTGAGAAAAACAAAAAACGCCAAAAAGTTTAGGATGGCGCCCAAAGCAATCAAGCTTCCCAATGAATCATTTTCCAAGGCGATTTTTAAGGTTTCTTCCAGTTCCGAATCTAAAAAGAAGAAGATATATAAATACATTCCCGCGGCATTGGCCAGTAATCCTATTATAAAGCCAATTAAAATTTCCTTTACGTGTGGTTTCATCTAAATATTGATTTTAAAAATCCCAAGTGTTTAATTCGTTGATAGCATGGTGAGCGGTTAGGTCAAACTGGACCGGTACAACCGATACATATCCTTGCTCCAGGGCCCATTCATCTGTGTCTTTTCCTTTATCCTGATTTACAAATTCACCAGTTAGCCAATAATAATCTCTCCCTACTGGATTAGTACGTTTGTCAAATATTTCTTTCCAATAGGCATTGGCCTGACGGCAAATTTTTATGCCTTGAATTTCGCTTGAATTGAGTTTTGGAATATTGACATTGAGCACAACTCCTGTTGGAAGTCCGTTTTTAAGGGTTTGTTCCGCAATCAATTTAACATATTTCATGGCTGGATTAAAATCTGCTTCCAATGAACTGTCCAAAAGAGAAAAGCCTATCGCCGGAATACCAGAGGTGCCCGCTTCTACGGCAGCACTCATGGTTCCGCTGTAAATTACGTTTATGGAAGAATTGCTTCCGTGGTTGATGCCACTTACACAAAGATCTGCCTTGCGTTTTAAGATTTCATTTGTCGCCAACTTAACACAGTCCACAGGAGTACCACTACAGCTATACTCAGAGTGCAATGCGTCCTTAGACAGTATTATTTGATTGCAATAAAGAGCGTCATTAATGGTTATAGCATGACCCATACCGCTTTGGGGAGAATCTGGAGCTACAACGCAAACATCTCCTAAAGTGAGCATAACTTCAATCAGAGCGCGAATACCAGGTGCATTAATGCCGTCGTCATTGGTTACGAGTATAAGAGGACGTTTATTTACCATAGTAATAAATAAGAATTTTTAGATCTCAAAAATACAGCTATTAATCTATTTGCTAAGGTAATCACGGAAATTCCCGCTTCTAAAATTTATATAAATTGGTTTAACAAAATATTATTACCAATCCCTATCTATGGCACGGTTTTTTGTATAATTTAGGCATCCCAATAAATCTTAAGAATTGAATATGCGGATTTTGAAAAAGAATTTTAAAGTATTGTTTTTAGCGGTATTTGTAGCTGTGGCCTCGTGCAGTTTTACCACTAAGGAATTTGAGAACCCAGATAAAGATAAACTTCTATTAGACATAATTACATATGTTTTGCAGAAAGGTCATTACGATCCCAAAGAGATTAATGATGCATTTTCAGTGGATGTTTATAACAATTTCATCAAAGGTATTGACCCGTTGAAACGCTATTTTCTGGCATCGGATATAAAGGAATTCAGTAAATATAAAACTGAAATTGACGATCAGATTAAAAATAAGGATCTATCGTTTTTTAATTTGGTGCACACTCGCTACCTAGAAAGAATGGAGGATGTTAAGAAAATATATCCTGAAGTTTTGAGCAAACCTTTCGACTTTACAAAAGATGAATCCATAAATGTGGACTATGATAATATTGAATATGCCACCTCGAAACAAGAACTTCGTGATAGATGGAGAATGCAGTTGAAATTTTCAACGCTTTCTGGATATTATGATTTGGTGGAAGACCAAAAACCAAAGAAAGTAGAAAAGGAGTCTGATGAAGATGGAGAGCCTAAGAAAGTTGAAAAGAAAAAAGCCGCACCTGTAGAAAAGAAATCGCTTGCTGAACTAGAGAAAGATGCGCGTGAAACCACCGAGAAATCATTGGATGAGTATTTTGATTTCACGAAAGATCTACAGCGCAAAGATTATTTTGCCATCTATTTAAATACTATTGTTGAGGAGTTTGATCCTCATAGCAACTATTTTGCGCCTCCAGATAAAGATAGATTCGATTTGCAAATGTCTGGAAAGCTTGAAGGAATAGGGGCAAGGCTGCAAAAGAAAAATGATTATATCACTGTTATTGAAGTAATAAGTGGTGGGCCAGCATGGCGAAGTGAAATAATTGAAGTTGGCGATGCTATTCTTAAAGTGAAGCAAGAGAAGGAAGCAGATCCAGTGAGCATCGTAGGAATGAGAATTGACGATGCCGTAAAGTTGATTAAAGGTCCGAAAGGAACCAAAGTAACACTTACTGTAAAAAGTGTAGACGGTACTATTTCAGATAAAGTGTTGACCCGCGATGTTGTAGAGCTGGAAGAAACTTATGCCAAATCTTCACTTATAGAAAAAGACAATCATAAATTCGGACTTATTAATTTGCCACAGTTTTATTTTGACATGCAAAATTACAAAGAGCGAAATGCAGCTTCCGATGTTAAAAAAGAAATTCTTCGCCTAAAAGAAGAAGGAATGGAAGGACTTGTATTCGATCTTCGAGGGAATGGTGGAGGATCTTTGCGTACAGCAGTTGATATAGCTGGTCTATTTATCAAGAATGGACCGGTAGTCCAAGTTGCCTCTCCTGGAAATAAGGAAGTGCTGAAAGATAAAGATAACGAGGTCGTTTGGGATGGACCGTTGGTGATTTTGGTAAATGAGCTTTCCGCTTCCGCTTCTGAAATTCTTGCTGCCGCTATGCAGGATTATAAACGTGCCATCATTATTGGAAGTAAGCAAACTTATGGAAAAGGTACAGTTCAAAACCTTGTTGATCTAAATCAGTGGATGAGAAATAATGATCTTGGCGATTTGGGAGCGTTAAAAATTACATCGCAAAAATTCTATCGAGTTAACGGTGGATCAACCCAGTTGGAAGGTGTGAAAAGTGATGTGGTAATGCCAGATCGTTATAGTTATATAGATGTAGGTGAAAAAGATTATGACAATCCGTTGCCATATGATTCCATTAGTCCTGCTTCTTATGATATATGGAAAGGTTATATCGACTTTGAAGAAACCATTAAGATGAGCAAAGAACGAATGGCAAACAATAAAGATTTGCAGCTAATTGATGACAATGCCAAATGGATTAAAACAAGAAGAGATGAAAAAACCATTAATCTTAATTTTGATAACTATACTGCGGAAATAGAAAAGAGGAAGGAAGAAACAAAAAGATTTGAAGCCATAGATAAATATGATAATAAGTTGAAATTTGTATCCTTGCCATATGAGGTAGCTTTAATGGAGCAGGACACCACACTTTCCGAAAAGCGCTCTAGATGGCATAAAAATCTTAAGAAAGATATCTATGTGGAGGAAGCAGTCCATGTTTTGGAAGATTTGAAAACCACAAACGTCAAGGTCCGTAAAATGGCCGATATCAAAAATTAACTTTTAAAAAGAAAGCCTATTTGATTTTTTTGGAAATCTATAGGCTTTTTTAATATCTGAAGAGAATAAATTATTCAATCCTTTATTTTCAAAAGATGTAATGGGCAGAAATTTTCAGTAAATTTGGGGCGTGAAAAAATCGACCTCCTTAACTCAATTAGCGCTTCAAAAGTTCAAAAAGAACTTTTGGGGCGTTTTTAGTTTTGGGTTTTTGGTATTATGCGTTCTGTTGGCGATTTTCGCATATGCTTTGGCGCCTGACCATTCAAAGAACGCAAACCAGATGCATCTTTCCATACACTCAAAAAATCCTGGATTTACGGTGAAGATGCTTACAATTCCGGCCGCGACTGATGATCAAAACCCCATAGATGCCTTTTTCTTCGGAAAGAAAAATGCCGATACTGAGATTCCAATTTCTCAATTTGCAATCCGAAAAAATGGATTGGAAATTTCAGAATATACATCGGATGGTTCTGGTCTTCAAAAAGAATTTCCACTTTCTTTTTTCCCAAATGCTACATCGGTAAGCGATATTCCCAATAAATATATTTCAGACAAAGTTTTCCTCTTGGGAACTGATAAGTACGGACGCGATCTTTTAAGCAGAATGTTGATAGGAATTAGAATTTCACTGGCAATTGGTTTTGTTGCAGTCTTTATTTCCTTAATTATAGGTGTCACCTTAGGAGCTATTGCGGGGTATTATGGAGGTAAAGTAGATGCTTCTATTATGTGGCTAATCAATGTAACTTGGTCCATTCCTACTTTGCTGTTGGTGATTGCAATAACGCTAGCGTTAGGCAAGGGGTTCTGGCAAGTTTTTATTGCTGTTGGGCTCACAATGTGGGTGGAAGTGGCTAGAGTGGTAAGAGGGCAGGTAATGGGCGTAAAACAAATGCAATATGTTACAGCGGCTCGTGCACTAGGTTTCAATGATTTTAGAATTATTGTAAAACATATTTTGCCAAATAGTATGGCACCGGTTATAATAATTTCTGCAGCAAATTTTGCTGGTGCAATCTTGATTGAAAGTGGTCTTTCTTTTTTAGGAATAGGTGCCCAACCTCCAACTCCTAGTTGGGGCGGTATAATCAAGGATCATTATGCTTACATTATTTTAGGGAAACCTTATTTGGCCTTAATTCCTGGATTGGCAATTATGAGTTTGGTAACTGCATTTATGTTAATAGGAAATGCCCTTCGCGATGCTATGGATGTTCGTGGATAGTGATTTTTATAAAGTCTTAAAACTTTAGAGAACTGGAGATTGGAATGAATTTATGAGTTTATATATAGATAATAGTATTTTTGCCACATGAACCGTAAATATATTTATCCAATAGTCATTATTTTAGTAACCGTCGGCCTATATTATTCCGACCATTTTCTGGAGAATGATACTACTTCGTCATCCAATAAACCAACTTCTTCAAAAGTTTATTCAGAAGAATTCAATGAATCTTTTCTGCCAATTTCTACAACTGGTGCAATAATTTCTCACGAAGCTTACACACTTTCATACTCCGAAGAACACGAACAGGCAGAGTGGGTGGCCTATGAATTGAAACAAAGCGACCTGTCCAATAATAACTTTGAGCGCCCTTATTTTAATGAAGATAAAGGCGTTTCCACACGCTCCGCAGATTGGCGTAATTATAAAAACTCAGGCTATGATCGTGGGCATTTGTGTCCCGCAGGGGATAGGAAATATTCTTATGAAGCTTATACTGAAACTTTCTTAACGAGTAATATTAGCCCACAGGATCGTGAGTTTAATGCTGGAATTTGGAACAGATTGGAGCAGAAAGTTAGATATTGGGCAATGAAGTATGATGGAGTTTATGTGGTAACCGGCGGAATACTTCAAGAAAATCTCAAGACCATTGGCCATGAGAAGGTTACTGTGCCAAATGAATTTTATAAAATCGTAGTAGATGTTACCGATGGAAGATATAAAGCAATTGCATTTATAATTCCCAATAAACCTTCAGACCGAAGCTTTTATGAATTTGTGGTTTCTATCGATGAAATAGAATCTAAAACAGGAATCGACTTCTTTGGGGGGTTGCCAGATTCCATTCAAGATAAAATGGAACGGACGATTGATTTAAAGGCTTGGGGAGGAAAATAATGTTTCCTTTTGGATAGGCCGCGAATAGTTTATACAATTGCCACGAACCATAAATTTTAAGTGTAGCGATAATTTGAAGCATCCAACTTCACGAAAATAAATAATAGAATAGTAAAGCCCCATAACGCTGAACCTCCATAGCTAAAAAAGGGAAGTGGAATGCCTACCGTTGGAAAGATTCCTGTAACCATGCCGATATTTACAAAAAAGTGTACAAATAGAATTGCGGCCACACTATAGCCGTATACCCTTCCAAATTGATTCTTCTGTTTTTCGGCCCGATAAAGTACTCTGGTAATCAATCCTACAAATAGTAGGACGACCACCATACTACCTATAAATCCCCATTCTTCGCCCACAGTACTAAAAATATAATCAGTGTGTTGCTCGGGTACGAAATTTCCTTTAGTCTGGGTTCCTTGAGTCCATCCTTTGCCAAACCAACCGCCATTACTGATGGCAATTTCACTTTGATTTGTGTTATAACCGATCCCTCTAGCGTCCACTTCTTTCCCCAGAACGATGTTAAAACGGTCTCGGTGATGTTGTTTAAATACATTTTCAAATATATAATCCACTGAGAAAGTAAATATAATAGCGCTGATGGCTATAAAAACGTACTTCAATATATTAGGTCTCTTTTTTCGATTCCTAAGAAAGATTAGACTTGCAATTATAATAACACCTAAGGATACCCAAAATGCGTGAAAAGCGAGTGTAGCAACGAACAGTATGGTAATAAAAAGTCCTAATAAAAGATAAATGCCATGAAGACCTTCTCTATATAACGGAAAAATAAATGCCGCATATACTAAAACACTTCCAGGGTCCGGCTGAAGTAAGATCAATATCGAAGGGATGGCAAGAATCAGAAATGCAAATATTTGGTGTTTAAATTCCTGCATATTTGTCTGGATGTCACTCACATATTTTGCAAGAGCCAATGCCGTAGTAGCTTTTACGAATTCACTTGGCTGAATACTAAAACCTCCAAAATCATACCATGCGGTGGTTCCGGCAATCGTTCTTCCAAACACAAAAAGACCCACAAGGGAAAGTAGGGAAACAAGGTAAATTACACTGGCAAATCGTTCATAAAATTTAGAATCAATAGCAAGAACAAATATGATCAGGACAAAGCTTAAACCTATCCACATCATTTGTTTGCCATAAATTTGGGTGAAGTCGAAATATCCGTTTGCAGTATCGTTGAGAGATGCGGAGTAGATGTTCATCCATCCCATAGACACCAGAGCGATGTAAATAAAGATAGTCAACCAATCAAATTGTAAATAACTCCGTCCTCCGCTCATTAACGATTAATTATAAATGGTTGACCGCTATGAGGTTTGGCATATTCATCTTCCAAGCTACCTTCCAGTATAAATTTCTCCATATCTTTTCGGGTAATTTCGCCTTTTAGATATTTTTCTATCATCAAACCTGCAATTCTACCAGCCCAACGAGAGCCCCAGTATCCATTTTCCACAAAAACCGCAATGGCGATTTTGGGATTGTCTTTAGGCGCAAATGCCACAAAAATGGAGTGATCCGTTAATTGTACCCGTTTTCCATCAATTCTCGTAAAGTTTTCGGCTGTACCTGTTTTTCCACATATCTCAATACCAGGAATTCGAAGATAGGACGCTGTTCCTCTTTCATAAACTGCGTGCATGCCTTCAACAACGGGTTCAAAATATTTAGGTTCAATGGTGGTATTATGTCTTTCTTTAAAAATTTCAGGAATGGTATCTGGACCGATGATTTTCTTGATTATATGTGGAGTATAATAATATCCGCGATTCGCAATCGCCGCGGTAAAATTCGCCATCTGAATGGGGGTTAAAGAAACTTCTCCTTGCCCAATAGAGTTGGAAATTGTAGCCGTTGAAAACCATCTATATTTCGGGAAATTATAAAAGCGATTATAGAACTTGGAATCTGGTATATATCCTCTTTTGCCACTTGGTAAATCATAGCCTAAAAAGTCGCCAAGACCGAAACTTGCCAAATGTGCTTTCCAATGGTCTGTTCCTTCTTGAATGGTTGGATATTTTTCAAGTGTTCTTCTATATACCGATGCAAAATAGGTGTTGCAGGATGCTGCAATTCCATTTATTATCGCTGTATTTCCATGGGCGCCATGACAGGCCATAAGTCTTCGTCCGTTATAATAATATCCTCCGGGACAATTCACGCCTTCATCTACATCAATTACATTTTCCTGAAGCGCAATAAGACCTGTAAGGGTTTTAAAAGGTGATCCTGGCGGATATTCCCCCATCAACCCTCTATCATAAAGTGGTTTGGAGATGGTATCATACCACAATTTTGTAAAGTTTTTTGATCTATCTCTACCCACAAGCAGGCCTGGATCGTAACTTGGAGCTGTTACCAAAGCTAAGATTTCACCAGTTGCTGGCTCAATGGCTACAATTCCACCTCGTTTATTTACCATTAACTCGGTTCCATATTGTTGAAGAACGGCATCAATAGTTAACTGGATATCGTTTCCGCGTATAGGGAGAGTGTCGTAGATTCCTTCTTTATAAGGACCAATATCTCGGTTAAATCTGTCTTTCTGAATATATTTCACGCCTTTTGTGCCGCGCAATACATCTTCATATTCCTTTTCCACCCCGGCAGTACCAATTAATTCACCTTGCTGATAATAGGGGTTTTTTTCAATTATAGCTTGGTTTACTTCAGCAATATATCCCATAATATTTGCAGAATGATCCACTTGATATTCTCGAAGGGAACGCCGCTGAATGTAAAAGCCTTCATATTTATACATTTTTTCTGAAAGTTTGGCATAATCAGCTTTATTGAGCTGCGGCACCACTACAGAAGGAAGGCGCGGGGAATAAATATTTGCTTTGTGAAGAATTTCTTTAAAGTCTTCTTTGGATATTCGGAGCATACTACAAAATTCCAAAGTATCAAGAGACTTAACGTCTCGCGGAATTACCATCACATCATATGATGGCTGGTTGGAGACCAATAGTTTGTTATTCCTGTCAAACATATACCCCCGCTGAGGGTAGTCATACATAATTTTAATTGCACTATTCTGTCTTAAAGAATCTGAGGCACCGTCATATACTTGTAAATAGAAAAGTCTGGCGGTAAATAACAACCCGCTAATAAGAACAAGGGTAAGAAGCACAACTTTTCTCATGTCGTCTTTTTAGTAAACAAGATTAAAGTTCCGTAAATAAGTAACAACGTGAAAATCCCTGAAAAAAGGGTCGATTTTAAAAGGAGCGATATATGATTGAAACTAAATATTTCTAAAATAAACATTACAAAATGATGCAAAAAGACCATTGATGCCAAATAGGTAAACCTTTCCATTGGTGCGGCTTTATGAAGTTTGACGCTATTGTATTCATAACTTACGCCAAAAGAATATTTTAACACCCAAGGTCGAATATAAGCAATAAAAACACAGGCCGCGGCCTGCACGCCACCACTGTCCTCAAAAATATCCACCGAAAGTCCTAACAGAAAACTTAACAATATTAATAATCCCTTATTTCCATCTAAAGGAAAGAGTAAAATAAATAGAATGTAAATATACGGATTGATATATCCGACCAAGTTTATATTGTTCAGCAAAAAAACCTGCAGAAAGACCAAAGCAATAAATCGCCAGATATTTGTTATGGTTTCATTTTGCATCGTCTGCCTTTTTTTCTAAATTCAAAATCTCTTCAGCATGATTATTCTTGATCAAATAGACATACTGCAAGCCCGTCATATCATTAAAAAGGTTGACGTTCACATAATAATAATTATCGTCTTTATCGGGATGAAAATCTTTTATTGTTCCAATCAAGATGCCTTCTGGGAAAATTGTGGATCTACCTCCGGTGATAATAGTGTCGCCTTTTTTTAGATTTGCCAAGCGTGGAATATCTATCAATTGCACCACATTAGGAGCTTTTGTGTCCCAGATTAAAGTGCCGAAATGACTGGATTTTTTCAGCTTCGCGTTGATCCGGCTTTTAGTGTTTAGAATGGATTGGACTGTGGCATAGTTTTTTGAAACGTCGCTAATAATACCAATCAGACCCTTGTTCGAAACAACACCCATATCAATCTTTAGACTATCCTTTCTTCCTTTATCTAGTGTAAGTTGATTTTTGGTCTTGGAATAGTTGTTGTTGATTACCGTGGCACTAAGATATTCAAACTTTGGCTCCATAAGGGAATCCAGTGGAGGTTCTGGCAGCAGTCCTTCATACGCTTCCAGTTCTTGTCTTAATTGTAAATTTTCTTCTAGAAGATTTTTGTTTTCTCTTCCCAGTGAAAAGTAATCGGTCAAATTATGTTTGAATCTGTAGATTCCACCCGTAACGGAATTTGCGGAACTTAGAAATTTATCGTTATGGTAATTGTGGGTTTGAATGGTTAGCAGAACAGAAACAATAAACAAGAATGCAAAGAGCAAAAAGTTTTTGTTTCGGATGAAAAAATAAATAATCTGCTGCATCTCCAGTCGTTCTTAATCGAATTGTAAAGCGTTCGGGATACAACCATCGGGGGATTTTTTCATTTTAGAACGGCAACCGCGAAAGCTGTGCCCATTTTATATTGATGAATACTCGTATATTCTAAAAATGGAAAGCGTTTATTTAATTAATACACTTTTGAATTTACTTAGGTTTTTCAAGCAGATTCCAGTTCCTCGAACAACTGCCCGAAGCGGATCTTCTGCAATATATACAGGGAGGTCCGTTTTCTGGGATAGACGTTTGTCCAACCCTCTTAACATAGAGCCACCTCCAGCCAAGTAAATTCCTGTATTATAAATATCTGCGGCAAGTTCAGGTGGAGTTTGCGACAGTGTTTCCATAACTGCATCTTCTATACGCAAAATAGACTTGTCTAACGCCTTGGCAATTTCCCTATAGGAAATTTGAACTTGTTTTGGTTTTCCAGTTAGCAAATCTCGTCCTTGTACGTCCATTTCATCTGGGGGAAATTCAAGATCTTCTGTGGCCGCACCAATTTGTATTTTAATTTTTTCGGCTGTTCGCTCTCCCACATATAGGTTATGTTGGGTCCGCATATAGTAAACGATATCATTGGTGAAAACATCACCTGCAATTTTTACAGATTTATCACATACAATACCTCCAAGTGCAATTACTGCAATCTCGGTGGTTCCGCCTCCTATATCAACAACCATATTACCTTTGGGCTGCATAATATCAACCCCAATTCCAATAGCTGCTGCCATTGGTTCATGGATCAAATAAACTTCCTTTGCGTTAACGCGTTCTGCACTTTCCTTCACGGCACGCATTTCTACCTCTGTAATACCACTGGGGATACAAATCACCATACGTAGTGATGGCTTTAGCCACCTTTTTTTTAATGCGGGAATGTCATTGATAAACATACTTATCATCTTCTCGCTCGCATCAAAATCTGCGATTACACCATCTTTTAATGGACGAATGGTTTTGATGTTTTCATGGGTTTTACCTTGCATCATTGCCGCTTCACGGCCTACAGCGATAATTTTTCCGGTAGTTCGGTCACGCGCCACGATGGAGGGCGCATCCACAACTACCTTATCATTGTGGACAATCAACGTGTTGGCAGTACCAAGGTCAATCGCTATTTCTTCAGTCAGGAAGTCAAAAAATCCCATATTCTATTGTTGGTGGTGTTGAGAGTTAAGGCGTTAAGCCGTATTTTAACAAATGTAATAAAAATTAGTGCTTAAAATGTCTTGTGCCAGTAAATACCATCGCCATTTCATTAGCATTGCAATAATCAATGCTCAATTGGTCCTTAATAGATCCTCCAGGTTGTATAACAGCCGTGATTCCAGCATTGTCCGCAATTTCTACACAATCAGGAAAGGGGAAAAAGGCATCACTAGCCATTACAGCTCCCTTAAGATCAAAGTCGAAAGATTTTGCTTTATCTATAGCTTGTCGCAATGCATCTACACGACTTGTTTGACCAGTTCCACTAGCGAAAAGTTGTTTTCCTTTGGCTAACACTATTGTATTGCTTTTGGTGTGCTTGCAAACTTTGGAAGCAAACAACAAGTCTTTTAACTCGTTGTTAGTGGGTTTATTGTTGGTTGGGTACGTTAAAATTTCGGCAGTATCCGTGATGGAATCCTTGTCTTGAACCAAAATTCCATTCAAACATGTTCTTACTGTGGTAGTTGGAAGATTGGTTTCTTTCTTTACTAAAATGATGCGATTCTTTTTGGCGGATAAGATGTCCACCGCTCTTCCTGAATAAGAAGGCGCAATTACAACTTCGCAAAATAAATGATGGATTTCATTGGCGGTAGCTTCATCAATTTCGGTGTTGCAAATTAAAATTCCACCAAATGCCGAAACAGGATCTCCAGCCAATGCTGCCATATAAGATTCTAAGACAGTGCTTCTTTGAGCTATTCCGCAGGCGTTATTGTGCTTTAAAATAGCAAAGGTTGGATCTTCTCCTTTAAATTCCTCCATCAAGTTAACCGCCGCATCAACATCAAGTAGATTGTTGTAGCTCAGCTCTTTTCCGTGAAGCTTATCGAACATATCTTCAAAATCTCCATAGAAAAAGCCTTTTTGGTGTGGGTTTTCGCCATAGCGAAGTTCCTGTCCATTTGATTCACTTAATTTAAAGGCTGAAATTTTTCTTGAGGATTCCGATTCTGTTTGTGTGCTGTTGAAGTAACTAAATATTGCACTATCATAATGAGATGAAATATTAAATGATTTCGCTGCGAAATATTTTCTTTCTTCGAATGTGGTGAATCCATTGGAATCTGAAAGCAATTCTAAGAATTCTGAATAATCGGCTACTGAAGAAATACATACAGTATCCTTAAAGTTTTTAGCCGCTGCCCTAATCAAAGAAATTCCACCTATGTCTATTTTTTCTATGATATCTTCTTCTGAAGCACCGGAAGCAACCGTTTTTTCAAAAGGGTATAAATCTACTATTACAAGATCCAATTGTGGAATAGCGTACTGTGCCATTTCCTTAACATCGCTTTCGTTATCTTGTCGGTTTAAAATTCCACCGAAAACTTTAGGATGAAGTGTTTTTACCCTTCCTCCCAAAATAGATGGGTATTCTGTAATCTCTTCTACGGCAATAACTTCAATTCCTAAGTCATTGATAAATTTTTCCGTGCCTCCAGTGGAGTAAATCTTTACACCCTGTTCATTCAATTTTTGAACAATGGGAGCAAGGCCCTCCTTACTGAATACTGAAATTAATGCGGATTGAATCTTCTTGGAATTGTCCATTTTGGGAATATTTTAAATGCTATTTTTTAGAAAAACGCAAAAGTACATAATTGAATAGTAAATTTGTAACATATAGGTGTAGAAAACGTCATACTTTCATTAACTATTTTAAGGGTGGCTACAATCCCTTAAAATGCTGAGGTCTCGGAAAAATCAAAGCCAAAATTGTCTATGCTAATTTATCTAAGAGTATTAAAAGAGAGTTTTAATTTTGCTATCAATGCGCTTAAAAACAATAAGTTGCGTACTTTTCTGTCATTGGTTGGCGTTACCATCGGCATTTTTTCCATCATAGCTGTTTTGGCGGCGGTGGATTCTTTGAAAAGAGAAATCGAAGGAAGCATCAGCGGTTTGGATAATACCACTATGGTAATTATGCGGGTAAACTTCGGACCCACAGACATTCCTCAATGGAAATGGCAGCAATTTCCAGATGTAACTTATGATGAATTTCAATATTTGGAACGAAACACTCCTAATTTGGAGGCAACTACTTTTACTCTAAATGTTCCGAATGAATCTATCAAGTTTGAAGATAACCAAGTTGATAATGTTCCTATTGGCGCAGTGACCGAAAGTTATTATGATATCGAGAACCTTAAATTGGTTGAAGGTAGATTTTTTAATGAAGCCGAATCCAACAGTGGATCCATGGTGGTTGTTATTGGTTATGAAATCGCCAAAAAGTTGTTTGGAAACTCCCAAAATGCCCTAGGAAAGACGGTCCGAATTTATGGAAAAAGGTTTAATGTTATCGGGGTTTTGGAAAAGGAGGGAGCTGGATTGTTCGGGAATTCAAAAGATACATCGGTTTGGGTTCCGGTAAATATTGTAAGAAGAATTTATGGCGACAATAACAAAAGTACATTTCCGCAAATTGTTGTAAAGCCACAGAAAAATGCGGATGCCGCAGAGGTAAAAGCAATGTTGGCGCAACAACTTCGTATAAAGCGTGGTTTGAAGCCAGATCAGACTGATAATTTCTTTATTAATGAGATGCAAGGTCTGACGGATTTCATTGATAATATTATGGGAACTATGAATATTATCGGTCTTATAATTAGTGGCTTTTCTCTTTTAGTAGGAGGTTTCGGAATAGCCAATATCATGTTCGTAAGTGTGAGGGAACGAACTAATTTAATCGGAATTCAGAAATCATTGGGCGCTAAAAACAAATTTATCCTTTTTCAATTCTTGTTTGAAGCAGTAATTCTAGCTGTAATAGGTGGGTTAATTGGACTATTTCTTGTTTATATTGTCTCAGTTATTGCGTCCCAGTTTACGGGCGATTTTGACTTTGTTCTATCACCGTGGAATATGTTTCTCGGAACAGCGATTTCAGCGGTGATAGGATTGATTGCAGGGATTTTGCCAGCAATTTCGGCCTCTAAATTGGATCCGGTTGAGGCTATTAGAACGGGAATGTAGTCTTGTTGAGATTTTAAGAAGGGCAAAATGGAGAGAATATATCAACTTATAATTCAATTCCGTCATCTGTAAGTATCTGGGATACCTCCTCATTAACCCATTCCAAGAAATTCTCGTCTTCATGTGAAAACGGATCTGCGGTGTGGGAATCGATGTCTATTTGACCAATATTTTTTCCATCTTTAAAGAGCGGGACTACTACTTCGGCCTTTACAAATCTGCTGCATGCAATATAATTATCTTGCGCTTTTACATCTGGAACTACAAAATTTTTGTTTGATATTGCCACCTGTCCACAGATTCCTTTTCCAAATGGAATTATGGTATGATCAGTAGGTTCACCTGCAAAAGCTTTTAAATGCAAGGTTTGTTTTTCATGGTTTGCAAAATAGAATCCAACCCAGTCATAATAACCGATAGACGTCTGTAATAATTCACATACCTCATTTAACCTTTGTTGAGGTTTTTCAGCATTATTGGCCAAAATGGTTTTAATCTTCGGTTTTAAATGGTTGAAAGGCATATCTTCAAATTTATATAGGTCTGGTTGTAAAGGTATTTTAAATGCAACGCAAATACCAAAAACTAATTACTGTATATTTGTTAAAAATAATTAAATATTGAAAGAGATTTTTGTCAAATACAAGTCCGTTATTCGGTTTGTAGTTTTATTTCTGGGTTCATATTTATTGCTAAGCGTAGGTTATTCCTTTTATTTAAAAGCTTCTGCTAGTGGAGGGTATTTTCCGGATTATTTCACTAATCTCGTGGCACGCCAGAGTGCGGCAATTCTTGAGGCCTTTGGGTATGGTACTGTACTTTTTGAAAATATTGCGCGACACGGAGTTTTTTTGACCATTAAAGATAATTACACGGTCAATATCGTTGAAGGATGCAATTCCATTAGCGTGATTATTCTATTCGTTTCATTTATAATCGCCTTTGCGGAAGGATTTAAAAAGACTTTTCTATTTCTTTTAGTTGGAATGGTGCTAATTTATATTGTCAATCTTATCCGAATAAGTTTATTGGTTGTCGCACTATATAAATATCCAGAATATCAAGAAGTACTGCATTCAGTATTGTTTCCAGCGGTTATTTATGGAATGGTCTTTTTTTTATGGATAGCTTGGGTCCGTATGTTAAAAACCAGTTCGGCACAGTGAAAAATGCATTGAAAATATTCGCGATTGGTTTTTTCGGTATTCTTTTATTATTGGTTCGAGCGTATGAGGAGATGCTGTTCTATGATCCGTTATTGGAATATTTCAAAATGGATTATAAAAATTCGCCGCTCCCAGAAATGGATTTTATTTCGCTTCAATGGGGCGTGTTTTTACGATATATGTTGAACACCGCTATCTCCTTTATAATAATATGGTTGGTTTTTATGGACAGAGAAATAATAAAGCTTTCGCTAGTACTGTATGCCATCTTGTTTATTGTGCTCTTCCTGGCATTCAGTGTTATTATTTATACATCCGATGCATCTACAGATCAGTTTGTGCTTTTCTATGTGAGAAGGTTCTTGATTCAACCCCTATTTCTGCTAATTCTACTTCCTGCTTTTTATTTCCAAAAGTATAAGATCAAATGATTTTTGATATATTTGCTCTTAACATCTTGGATGGAAAAATGGTAGCATAAATCTATTGCTGGTATAAATTCCTATTCAGTTAAAATTAAAAATCCCTCATAATGAAAAAAATATCAATTTTATTAATTGTCCTTAGTAGTGTTGCGTTCTATTCTTGTAAAGAAAATTCGAAAGAGGTTGAGCCTGAGGTGGTAACTATAGATAATTCCGCAGATTCTCAAGAAATCTATGAAGTTGCCGAGGTGAAAGCAGAATTCAACGATCCAAAGATTGAGAATTTATTTAAGCAATATCTAAAAGTGGAGAATGCGCTAATCAATACAGACGCAAAATATACAGCTCTAGAATCTTCGAAACTATCAACCATGATCAAAGAAATGGGTGTTGATTCTGACGAAGAAATTTTAAAAGCTACCAATGGAATGGCGGAAACAGAAAACATTGCCCTCCAGCGCGAACACTTTGAGCCAGTTAGCGAATGGATGGAAAATAAACTTCAAGGAGCATTGGCTTCTGGAACTATTTATAAGCAATACTGTCCAATGGCATTCAATAATAGGGGAGCATCTTGGTTGAGTTCAGGCAAGGACGTCCTTAATCCTTATTTCGGAGATAAAATGTTGAAATGTGGTAGAGTAGAAGCTGAGATTACTGGGGTTCAGTAAAATACAATTTTTTTTAGCCCCGCATTGCCAGCAAAACTCTGCGGGGTTTAAGTTAATCTCATTGTCAATTAAACATTAAGGCTTTTTTATAAATGTTTTCTATCTTTGTGAGATAATGAGAAAAGCCATTTCCATATTTCTTTCTATCCTGCTGTTTGTCAGTAGCTCTGGACTTACCTACGCACAGCACTTTTGTGGTGGTATGGAAATAATGTCGCAAATAACCTTGGGGGATACCAATCTTTCTTGTGGAATGGGATCGGACGAGCAAAATGTTACCTGCGATGAGGAAACTTTACCGTCTGAAGCTCATGATTGTTGCGACAATCATATCACAAAAATAAATTTGGACGATAACTTTGCCAAGGCTTCGTTTGATATTAAATTAAACAAAACTTTTGCCGCCACTTTTACTTCGATTTTTATAATCCAGGAAGTTGAAATATCCACTTCCAATAAAAAATTCTTTGCGGAATACAATCCGCCACCGCTCGAACAGGATTTGAATATTCTGTACGATACTTTCCTGATTTGAGAAAGCCTGCGAAGGCAAAAATCCATGACTTGAACTCCATTTCCTTCGGAGTTTTTATTCATATTGCTCAAATCATTTCACATGTTTAGTATTTTAGAATTTAGTTAAAACGAATGATTACCATCGCACTTTTGCGATATTGGTAATTTTTGAGCTATAGTTTTTCCAAAACGAATGCTAACTTTAACTTAAAACTAAAATCTAACTTCAAACTTTCAAAAATGACACATATATATAAAATTCATGGAATGACCTGTAATGGCTGCAGAAGCCATGTGGAAGAAATATTGAATAAGGTTGAAAATGTTTCTAATGCATCGGTCAATTTAGAGAAGGCGGAAGCCAAAATAGAAATGGATAGCCATGTTCCAATAGAAGTTCTTCAGAAGGCTTTGGAGGCATATGGCGATCGCTATACTATTTCAATGCTTACAGATGATTTGCAAGGACAACATCCTGAAAAGTTAAAAATAGCACAGGAAAATCGTTATAAGATTTCAGGAATGACTTGTAATGGTTGCCGTAGCCATGTGGAAGAAATATTGAATAAAGTTGAGAATGTTTCCGAGGTATCGGTCGATTTAGAAAAGGCAGAAGCTGTTGTAAAAATTGATAGTCATATTCCCTTAGATGTCTTTAAAAAGGCTTTAAAGGATGATGGAGATAGATACCAAATATCCGAATTGGCAGATGCTGCTCAATTTGAAAAAGTTGAAGAGAGAATTACAGATATCTCTGGTGATACTTACAGGATTTTTGGAATGACTTGCGACGGTTGTAGGAAACATGTAGAGAAAGTTTTGAATTCAGTGGATGGAGTTTCGAATGCCGCTGTTGATCTCGAAAATGAAGAAGCAATAATTAATAAAGAGAAGAATGTTTCCCTTGAAACCTTACAGAAAGCTCTAAAGGACGACGGCGGAACTTATTTCATTGCCAACCCGGGAGATAAAAACGCCGAAGAGACGTATATGGCAAAAAAGGATGCCGACATAATTAAAAACTCCGGTCCCGGCACCTACTATTGTCCTATGCATTGCGAAGGCGAAAAAACCTATAACAAACCCGGTGATTGTCCAGTTTGCGGAATGGATTTGGTGAAAGAAGCTAGCACGACCATTGCACCCACTCAATATACATGCCCTATGCATCCTGAAATCATAAAGGATGAACCTGGAGATTGTCCTATCTGCGGAATGGATTTGGTGCCTATGGAAGCTGATGCGTCTGAAGAGGAAAAGACGTATAAAAAATTGCTAAACAAGTTCTGGATTGCAGCAGCATTTACTGTTCCCATCTTTATAATCGCAATGTCCGATATGATTCCAAACAATCCTCTTTACGACTTAATGTCTATAAAATATTGGAATTGGGTACAATTTGCACTTTCTCTCCCTATAGTTTTTTACGCCACTTGGATGTTTTTTGAACGCGCCTATCGATCCATTAAAACTTGGAATCTCAATATGTTTACGCTAATTGGGATTGGTGCGGGTGTAGCTTGGGTATTTAGTCTGTTTGGGCTTTTGTTTCCAAATTTCTTCCCCGAACAATTTTTAACGGAATCTGGTACAGTTCACGTTTATTTTGAATCTGCCGCGGTTATTCTCACATTGGTCCTGATGGGCCAGGTTCTTGAAGCTCGAGCTCACAACAGAACTAATTCCGCAGTAAAGGAATTGTTGAAATTGGCTCCAAATAAAGCAGTTCGAATTGTAGATGGTAAAGAAGAAACCATTTCAATTGAAAAAATTGAAGTTGGGGATAAACTTAGAGTGAAGCCGGGAGAAAAAATCCCTGTGGATGGAAGTATCCTTGAAGGTGAAAGTTCCATTGATGAATCTATGATTAGTGGAGAACCCATTCCCGTTTCCAAATCTGAAGGAGATAAAGTAAGTGCAGGAACTATCAACGGCAAGCAGACTTTTGTGATGAATGCCGAAAAAGTAGGAAACGATACTTTGCTTTCCCAGATTATAGACATGGTGAACAAGGCAAGTAGAAGCCGCGCTCCAATTCAAAAACTTGCAGATAAAATCTCGGGATGGTTTGTGCCGATTGTAGTTTTAGTAGCGGTAATCACTTTTATTGTTTGGGCCATATTCGGTCCAGATCCCGCTTATGTCTATGCTTTGGTCAACGCTATTGCTGTATTGATAATTGCTTGTCCATGCGCTTTGGGCTTGGCAACTCCAATGTCGGTTATGGTCGGCGTGGGAAAGGGGGCGCAAAATGGAGTACTTATTAAAAATGCGGAAGCTTTAGAAACGCTAAATAAAATTGATGTTCTAATTATAGACAAAACCGGAACTATAACGGAAGGAAAACCTTCTGTAGAAAAAATTGGTTCGGCTTCGGGATTTACGGAAGAAGAAGTTCTTCAATATATCGTTTCCCTTAACCAAAACAGTGAACATCCGCTGGCAGATGCAACTGTAAAATACGGAAAGGAAAAGGGCGCGCTTCCAGAAAGCTCAGGGCTAAAAACGAGTGATTTCCATTCTGTCACAGGGAAAGGTGTTACGGGGATTATCAATGGAAAAAAAGTAGCATTGGGGAACGAGAAGATGATGCAAGAAGCAAATGCAGAACTTACTGATGATCTTAGGAATAATATTCTGGGAGAACAGAAAAAGGGTAAAACAGTTCCTATGCTATCTATTGACGGCAAAGTTGTTGGGTATGTAGTTATTGCCGATAAAATAAAAGCGACCAGTAAAAAAGCAATTGCTAAACTTCAGGAAAAAGGTATTTCAGTAATTATGCTCACAGGTGATAACCATGATACGGCACAGGCCGTTGCCACGGAATTGGGCCTAGCAGATTTTAAAGCTGAAATGCTTCCTCAGGATAAATTGGAAGCGGTTGAAAAATTCCATTCCCAAGGAAAAAAGGTAGCTATGGCGGGAGACGGAATAAATGATGCGCCTGCCTTGGCAAAAAGTGATGTGGGCATTGCTATGGGAACTGGAACAGATGTGGCCATTGAAAGTGCTGGTATTACTCTGGTGCAAGGAGATTTACATGGAATCGTTAAGGCATTTCATTTAAGTGAGAAAGTGATGAGTAATATCAAGCAAAATTTATTTTTCGCAATGATATATAATGTACTCGGAGTTCCAATTGCGGCCGGTGTGCTCTTCCCATTTTTTGGGTTACTTCTTTCTCCCATGATTGCAGCTTTGGCCATGAGTTTTAGTTCGGTTTCAGTAATCGCAAATGCGCTTAGACTAAGAAGTGCAAAAATTGATTGAGTTCAATTTTCACTCTGAAATACAAGGACAGAAATAACAGACAACTTTTTTATATCAGATTAATACATCATAACAACATAAATAGATCAAATATTACAAATGAAAAGCAAACTTCTATTAATTCTATTTTTCCCATTCTGCCTATTTTCACAAGAAAAAATATCGGGCACCATCTTTGAAAATGTCAACGCCAAGGAGATTCCCCTGGGAGGTGCAAATGTGTATTGGCTTAATACTTCGGTTGGGACAGTTACCGATTTTGAAGGCAATTTTGAGATATCCTATAAACCCGAATACAAGAAATTGGTGGTCAGCTTTATTGGATATAAAACAGATACAATTTCCGTGAATTCTCCTAAGAGGATAATGCATTCCTTAAAATCCACTGCCGATTTGGATGAGGTAACCATTTCATCACGCCAAAAAGCGAGTTCAAGATCTTTTCTTCAATCTCAAAATGTCATAAATGTGAGCAGTGCAGAGCTCTTAAAAGCTGCTTGTTGTAACCTTGCAGAAAGTTTTGAAACCAATCCTTCTATTGACGTCAATTTTGCAGACGCCATTTCGGGCACCAAACAAATAAGAATGCTTGGATTGAACAGTCCGTATATAATGATTACCACGGAAAACATTCCTAGTATTCGAGGGGCTTCCCAAGCATATGGTCTAAGTTTTATCCCAGGAACGTGGGTGGAAAGTATACAAATAACTAAAGGCGCCGGGAGTGTAGTTAACGGATATGAAAGTATTGCTGGGCAAATCAATGCCGAACTTCAAAAACCACTTACTGATGATAGAGTATTTGTGAACGCTTATGGATCAGGAGATGGCCGTCTGGAATTGAATACGCATCTAAATACCAAAGTTACCGATAGATGGAGTACAGGTTTGTATTTGCATGGGAATATGCGAGAAACGGATTTTGATAAGAATGACGATTCGTTTTTGGATGCACCCTTGATGAAACAAGTTAATTTAATGAACCGTTGGCAATACACCGATCAGGAAAATGGATATGTAGGTTTTTTCAATATTAGATATTTGAATGACGAAAAGCAGACGGGTCAAATTGGCTTCAATCCCGAGGAGGATCGGGGATCATCCGAGATTTGGGGAAGTGAAATAAAGACACAACATTTTGATATTTCGGGAAAATTTGGATTTGTTAATACAGATCTCCCTTGGAGAAGTGGAGGTATTCAAGTGGCATATAGCCATCACAATCAGGAATCTTATTTTGGATTAAAGGATTATAACATTCAGCAAAACAGTGTATACGTTAATCTTTTATACAATTCTATAATTGGCGATTCTCGTCATAAAATCAAAACTGGACTGGACGGAACTTATGATAGTTTTAAAGAATTTGTGGTAACAGAGCAATATGATAGAATTGATAACTCCGTCGGTGCCTTTTTTGAATATACCTATGATAATCTTGGCAATTTGAATTTCAGCGCTGGAATCCGGGGCGATATACATAACACTTTAGGCGCATTCTTGACTCCGCGTTTTCATTTAAGATATACTCCTTGGGATAAATCTGCATTTAGAGTATCTGCAGGTAGAGGTAAACGCAACGCAAATATTTTTGCGGAAAATCAAAAGATTTTTGCAAGTTCAAGAACATTGAATGTTTTAGGAAGTGGCGGGAAAATATATGGACTGGATCCGGAAATCGCATGGAATTATGGAGTTTCCTATATGCAAGGATTTAATTTGTTCAATAGAAAAGCTGATATTACTGTAGATTTTTACAGAACAGATTTTCATAACCAAATTGTTGTAGACTGGGAAAATCCCTATGAAATAAATTTTTATAACTTGGATGGAGAAAGTTATTCCAACAATATTCAAACTGAATTTAATTATAATGTATTCAAGAATTTCGATCTGCGATTAGCTTATAAATATTATGACGTAGAGACCGCTTATATCAGCGGGAAAAAGCAAAATCCATTAACGCCCAACCATCGGTTTTTCACTAATGCTTCCTATGAAACTGATCTGGGGGCAAAGGGAGGTAGTTGGAAGTTTGATGCCACTTTTAATTATGTGGGAGAGCAGCGATTTGCTTCCACAGAAAATTATTTAAATACAATTGGTCTTTCAGAATTTTCACCTTCAGTATCTACCTTTAATGCTCAGGTTACAAAAGTATTTTCTCCAAATTTTGAAATTTATGTGGGAGGGGAGAATATAACAAATGTAAAACAGAAAAATCCAATTGTAGGAAGCGACAATCCTTTTGGTTCAAGCTTTGACACCACATATGTTTATGGACCAATTTTTGGAAGTTCCTATTACGCAGGTCTTCGATATAGAATTAATTAGACCAATTTTTTCTATGATTTAAATAATCATATGAAATACCAGAATAAAAATTATTAATCTGAATTTTTATGAATATGAAAAAAGCAATTTTAATTATTAGTTTACTATTTTTAGGAGCAACGGGATTTGCCCAAAACAAGAATGCTCGTGCCTCTATTGAAGTGGATGGTGTTTGCGGAATGTGCAAAGAGCGAATTGAAAAAGCAGCTATTCAAGCTAAAGGGGTGAAATCTGCAACGTGGAATGTTGACACACATCAGTTAAAATTGATCTTTAACGAAGGAAGGACGGATTTAGGCACCATACAACAAAGCATCGCAGATAGCGGTCATGATACGGAAAGTATTCGCGCAAAGGATGAAGTATATAATGAGATTGATGGCTGTTGTAAATATCGAGATCCTCAAGTAGTAGAGGACCATAAGGATGGCGGGCATTAAATTTTTTCCTCTTTTTATAATTTTCTTAATGTTGATGTGAGTTGGAAATTAGTAACTTGAATCTCAAAATAACATATTATGAGAAACGAACATCTAATACACGCTCTAGGAAATTGTATAAACCATTGTAATTATTGTGCAGATGCCTGCCTCGATGAAGACAATATAAAGATGATGGTTGACTGCATCCGTTTGGATCGGGTCTGTGCAGAAGTGTGCAGTACCGTGAGCCAAGTACTTGCTACCAATTTTACAGATGTAGATGAACTGGTACGCTATTGCATGGAAATTTGTAATAAATGTGCGGACGAATGCGAGAAACATGACACTAAGCATTGTCAAGATTGTGCCAAGGCATGCCGAAATTGCGCCAAGGAATGTGAGAAATTTTTAGCATAAAAAGTTCTTGTTAAATTTTCGCTAAGAAGGAAATATATTAACACAATCCTCTTCTATCTTTATGGTATTAATTTAAAAAACAATTAATTATGCCACAAGAGAAGGATAATAAAAAGGCCCAGTCTTCTACTAGTCAGTCTGCAAAAAAGCAAGATACTAAGAAGACTACATCTTCTGCTAAGCCTTCTTCTACCAAGAAGAAATAAGTTACTGTCAGAAGTTCAAAGTTGAACTATAAATGACCACTCAAAATATTTTGAGTGGTTTTTTTTTGGACATTGGATTTTCTAAGCTGAACAAACAGATTTGAGTACTTTTGTTTCTAAAATCTAAAAATAAACGAATGAAACAAATTTTAGGAATAGGTTCTCGAATTGATCATCCTGAATATGGAAAAGGAGTGGTGACCAACGTCACGTCAAAAATGTATTGGGTAACATTTATCGAAAATGGTTTGGAAACAATCTCTACAGATTCTGAATTCGATATTATTGAAGCTTCGGAAGATGAGGTAGATTCCGTAAGTTTTTACGAGGTGGAAAAAAGTCTTCGGAATATTTTAAAGAAATGGAACGGTTTCAGCGAAATTGTTCCCATTGCAGATAAATGGAAAGGTGGAACAATGGTACTTAATCCTGGGGATAAAAATTTGGCTTCAAAAGAAATTCCGATCGATAGTCTTTTCCATAAAATTGTCATGATTCGGGATAGAATTAGAGTAATGGAACAAAAAATAAATGCCAGTAAGGAACTAACCGATCAGGAAAAAGTAGATTTACAGCAATATATTACTAGATGTTATGGAAGCCTTACAACTTTTAATGTATTGTTCAAAAACTCATCTCAGCAGTTTAAAGGAGATACTTCCAAGAGAAAATAGAGTTTATTCTAAGTTGTCACGGCCTAGGCAATGGTGTTTCAATATCAGTTTTTGATGTTTAAGTGCCTTCTTAGGCCAATTTTTTGTCCTCAAATTTGGGATGAATTTTGTCAGAAAGGCCTCTTTTAAGTGATTTGGAGTCAATGTTGACAAGATGTTAGAAACTATTTTTGTTTTTTTTAGGAAGGAGTTAGAGGTACTGTATATCCTTGTCTAAAATTCGAAACCCTAATAAAATCAGTTGTTTATATAGGAAAATGATGAAAAACCTAAGGGGTTACTTATCTTATTATCTATAAATACTTAGAAAAACTTAAAAATCTACTTTCATTAAAAATTGGATTTCTTAGTTTTTATTATCACATTTGATATGCTAATTCAAACAAACAAAAAACATGAAAACAAAGTTTAGTGGAATTTTAACACTTATTTTAGTGTTTGTTGTGCACCTTACTTTTGCACAGGAAAAAACGATTTCCGGGGCAGTTACAGACGATACAGGTCTGCCGCTTCCTGGAGTTAACATAATTATAAAAGGAACTACTACTGGAACACAATCAGACTTTGATGGTAAATATACCATTGGAGCTTCGGAAGGACAGACCTTAGTTTATAGTTATGTGGGTTTTGAAACCCAAGAGGTAGCGGTCGGCGCTTCTAACACTATAAATGTGACAATGAAAGCCGGTTCTGAACTTGATGAAGTGGTGGTAACAGCTCTTGGGGTATCTCGGGAGAAGCAATCACTAGGATATTCTACTCAAGAAGTAGATGGAGAAGATATTGCTACTGTAAAGAGCAATAACTTTACCAACGCACTTTCAGGAAAGGTATCTGGTCTTCAAATTAGAAGAAACAATAACTTTGGTGGTTCTACTAACGTAGTGATTCGTGGAAACACTTCATTAACTGGAGATAACCAAGCGTTGTTTGTGGTAGATGGAGTGCCAATCAGTAACCAAAATACCAACTCTGCCGGTCAAGGACAGGCACAAGGTGGATATTATGATTATGGAAACGCAGCCGCTGATATTAACCCAGATGACATTGAGTCAATCAACGTATTGAAAGGTGCAGCAGCATCTGCACTTTACGGATCTCGTGCAGCTAACGGGGTTATTATCATTACAACCAAAAAAGGGAAAAAATCAAAAGGTTTAGGAGTTACGCTTAATTCTAATGCACAAGTTGGATTTATTGATAAAAGCACCTTCGCAGAATACCAAAATCAGTACGGTGCGGGTTATGGCGCATTTTACGGTGCAAATGAGGATTCTTACTTCTTTGATGATGACGTAAACGGAGATGGAATTCCAGATACTGTTTATCCTTATACTGAAGATGCTTCTTACGGAGCACCTTTCGATCCGAACCTTTACCTATATAATGCTGGTTCTTTTGATCCGGATTCACCTACCTATCTACAAAAAACTCCTTGGGTAGCAGGTAAAAATGGGCCAATCACATTCTTTAAAACTCCTGTAACTCTTACAAACTCAATCTCTATTTCAAACGGATTGGAGAATGGGTCTTATAGAATGTCCTATACTAAATTGGATCAATCTGGGCTAATGCCTAATAGCCAATTAGACCGTCACAACTTTATTTTTAGCGGAACTTATGATGTAAATGAAAAATTAACTGTTGGTGGTTTCGCTAACTACATCAAAAGTGATGCAATAGGTCGTAACTCAACTGGGTATAATGATAACGTAGTTGGTATGATGAAGCAATGGTTTCAAACCAACGTAGATCTTCACCAACAACGAGATATTTATTTCGCTACTGGAAGAAACGTAACTTGGAACCCTGCTTCCTCTGAGCCAGGCGCTCCTCCAATTTTCTGGGATAACCCATATTGGACTCGCTACGAAAACTATCAAAATGATGGACGTAGCCGTTTCATCGGTAATTTCGACTTGAACTATAAACTTGCAGACTGGGTAAGCGTTACTGGTAGAGTTTCTACAGATACCTATAATGAGTACCAAGAAGAGCGTAGAGCGATTGGTTCTGTAGCTACTCCATTTGGGGTTGCACGTGGAAATGTTGATTCTGGTTATTTAAGAAAAGACATCACTGCTACTGAAACGAACTATGACTTGATGTTCAACTTTAATACAGATATTACTGAAAACCTTAGTTTTGCTGGAATCTTGGGAACAAACGTTCGTAGAAACGAGTTTAATTCCATGACAGCTTCTACCTCGGGAGGTCTTATTTTTCCTAACCTGTACTCACTACAGAATAGTAGAGGAGAATTACCAAAACCAATTGAGCGTGCGGAAAAAATTGGAGTTGACGGTATATATGCAAGTGCTTCTTTCGGGTTTGCAAACACAGTTTACTTAGATGGTACAATTCGTAGAGATCATTTCTCAACCCTTCCGTCTGGAGACAGCGCATTCTACTATCCTTCAGTATCAACAAGTTTTGTGTTCAGTAAATTATTGGATGTAAATGCCATTAGTTTTGGTAAGCTTCGTTTGAACTATGCTGAAGTAGGTAATGGTGCGCCATTCGATAGATTGTCTAACCGTAAGTACAATTTCAATAATGACATTGGAACTTCAGTGCCAATTACTGCGAACAATCCTAATTTGAAGCCAGAAAGAACTAAGAGTTTTGAAGCTGGTCTTGAAATGCGTTTTGTTCAAAACAGAATTGGTTTTGACGTAGCATATTACAAATCAAACTCTATTGACCAAATTGTAACCGCTCCTGTATCTGCAGCAACTGGATATACTGGAAAATTATTGAATGCGGGTGAAATCGAAAATAAGGGTATTGAAGTTTCGTTAAATGCGAATCCTATCAAAACCGACGATTTTAGCTGGAACTTTACAGTGAATTTCGCTAAAAACAAGAGTGAAGTTTTGGAATTACCTGATGGAGTTGAAGCAATTCAGCTAGGACGTTTCCAAGGTGGTGTTTCTATTAATGCCGTGAAAGGACAACCTTATGGGGTTATATATGGAACAGATTATGTATATCACGCAAATGGCCAACGTTTGGTTGATGAGGATGGTTATTATATTACCACAGCAACATCAAATAACATCATCGGAGATGTTAACCCAGATTGGATTGGAGGTTTTTCTAATACACTTTCGTATAAGAGTTGGGCCTTTAATTTCCTGATAGATGTTCAGCAAGGTGGAAGTTTATTCTCTCTAGATCAATATTATGGAGAAAATACTGGTCTATATGCCAATACAGCTTTTATAAACGATTTGGGTAATCCAGTGAGAAATCCACTTGACCAAGGGGGTGGATTTATCAATGAAGGTGTTCATGAAGATGGATCAACAAACACAACTAGAGTAGATGCCAATGTTGAGAGTCCTTTTGGATATGCAACCTACCCAAACTCTGAATTTGTGTATGATGCTAGCTATGTTAAGCTTCGTCAGGTTTCATTAACCTATACAATGCCTGCACGATACCTTAATAACACCTTTATGACAGGACTTCAATTTAGTCTAATTGGATCTAACCTTTGGATTATCTCAAAAGATATTCCTTACGCAGATCCTGAGGCAGGATTAACTTCTGGAAACCTTCAAGGATATGTTACTGGATCATTGCCGTCTACCCAAGATTATGGGTTTAACATTAAAGCTCAATTTTAAAAAAAAAGGAAATGAAGAAACTGATTTTAATTTTAACTGCGGCCGTTTTTGCCGTATCGTGTTCGGATAATCTTGAAAATCTGAACCAAAATATAAAGGACCCAACAGCTGTTACTGGAGAGAGCTTATTTGCATCTGCCCAGAAACAGTTAGCTGATCAAATGGTCACTCCGAACGTAAACCTAAATAACAATAGGTTATGGGTGCAACATCTGCAAGAAACCACTTATACGGATGAGAGTAACTATGATCAAGTAACACGTGCTATTCCTGATAACCATTGGAGAGAAATGTATCGTGATGTTTTGAAGAATCTAGATGAGGCTTCACAGATAATCGCCGCGAATGATGATCCTATTACAAGAGGTGGTAACCAAAATAAATTGGCTATTATTGAGATCCTAACGGTTTATACCTATAGCAACTTGGTAGAAACTTATGGTGATATTCCTTATACCGAAGCATTGGATATCGAAAACCTATTGCCTAAATATGATGATGCCTTCACAGTTTATAAGGATCTAATCGAGCGCCTTACTGCCGCACAAGCTAATTTAGTTGTTGGAGCAGGAACCTTTAATGGAAGTGTAGACCTTATGTATGGTGGTGGTGTTGGAGAATGGAAAAAGTTTGCCAATTCCCTGAAACTAAGAATGGGAATGGTATTGGCTGACGTTGATCCAGGACTTTCTGTGTCTACTGTAAACTCAGCTGTTCAATCGGGTGTTTTTACAAGTAACCAAGATAATGGAAGTTATAAGTATTCAGCTTCTGCACCTAACAATAACCCTATGAATGATAACTTAGTTTTAAGTGGTCGTAAGGATTATGTTGCAGGTAAAACAATTGTAGATATGATGAACGCCTTGGAAGATCCAAGAAGAGAAGCGTATTTTACAACCGTTGATGGAGAATATATCGGTGGTACTATTGGTAGACCTTCTCCATATGCAAGCAACTCTAAAGTAGCAAGCCGTCTTACTGAGCCTACCGAGCCAGGCGTTCTTCTTTCGTATGTAGAAGTAGAATTTTTATTGGCAGAAGCTGCAGCTAGAGGTGGATACAGTGTTCAAGGTGACGCGGAGAGTCACTATAACGCTGGTATAACAGCTTCTTTCGACTATTGGTTAGTTGATGGTGTTGCGGACTATTTAGCTAAGCCTATGGTTGCCTATACAAGCGCTTTGGCAGCTAGTTCTTCTAGCCCAGCCTGGAAAGAAGTGATTGGTACTCAAGCGTGGTTAGGTCTTTATAATAGAACCTTCGCACCTTGGTTGTCTGTACGTAGATTGGATTATCCAATCATGGTGGAGCCAACTAGTGCTGAATCTGGATACCCAGTGAGATATACTTATCCAGCGCAAGAGCAAACATTGAACACTACCAACTACAACGCTGCATCATCAGCTATAGGTGGAGATGCTCCAGAAACAAGATTGTTCTGGGACAAGTTTTATACTTTTGATTTTTAATTAATTATTAGAATTGTTTGAGTTAAGGAATCCTCGGCGTTTTTGCCGGGGATTTTTTATTGCTCATAATGAAGAGAATTGAGAAAGATGTAAGGTTTAAACAGAATTCAGACTTTGAATCGTTTAAATTGAATTCTTTAAATTTTGAATGTGGTCAACAATTATATCTGCATGTATTCTTGAATTTTCAATAAACCATTTATGAGTCTCCATTCCTCCACAAATCACTCCTGCTAGATAAAGTCCAGAAATATTAGTTTCCATTGTTTCCGGGTCATAGCTAGGAAGTTTCTTGCCATCTTCTGATAAATGAACTCCTAATTTTTCTAAAAATTCAAAGTTCGGTCTATAACCCGTTAGGGCTATCACAAAATCATTGGGTAGCGTTTCCTCTCCTTTTGGTGTATTGATAACAACTTCATTCTCCCGAATTTCTTTAATTTCGGAATTAAAATATGCTTTAATACTGCCTTCCTTAATACGGTTTTCTATATCAGGTTTAACCCAATATTTAACGCGTTCACCTATTTCGGCCCCTCTGATCACCATAGTCACTTGTCCGCCTTTACGCCAAACTTCCAACGCCGCATCTACAGAGGAATTACTGGCACCCACAACTATAACTTTTTGCATCACGAAGGGATGGGCCTCTTTATAATAATGTTCCACTTTTTCTAAATTCTCCCCCGGCACATCCAAGAGTTGTGGAATATCATAAAAGCCTGTACTTATAATTACATTTTCGGCTTTGTAATTATTCTTTTCAGATACTAATTCGAAAATATTATCGACTTTTTCTACAGAAACAATTTTTTCATATAAATTAATGTCCAACTCATTGGATGTAGCAACCCTTCGGTAATACTCCAAGGCTTCATTCCGAGTGGGTTTCGGATTGTTACTTATGAAAGGAATGTCGTCGATTTCCAACTTTTCCGAAGTAGAAAAGAAGGTCATATTCAATGGGTAATTATAGATAGAATTGGTCAATGCTCCTTTTTCAATCACTTTATAGGAAAGTCCTTTTTTCTTACATGCTAGTGCACAGGCAATCCCAATGGGACCGGCCCCAATAATAAGAACTTTATAAACTCCAGAAAGATTTGAATTTGACATTGATTATATTTTACATTATGTTTTTTAAGGAACTAATTGTTGCTGACGGATTTGATGACCCAAAAACGAAACTTCCAGCTACCAATGCATCTGCACCAGCTTCTAATAGCTGCTTTGCATTTTGATCCGTTACGCCTCCATCAATTTCAATTTTAGTAGAAGCGCCATTGGCTTTAATGATTTCTTTAAGGTGTCTTATTTTTTTATAGGTGTTCTCAATAAAACTCTGTCCTCCAAATCCCGGATTAACGCTCATCATACATACTAGATCAATGTCATTTATAGTGTCTTCCAGCAGCGTCACATTTGTATGTGGGTTAATGGCAACTCCAGCTTGCATTCCTTCCCCTTTTATAGCCTGAAGTGTGCGATGAAGATGTGTGCAGGCTTCATAATGAACAGAAAGAATATTTGCTCCCAAATCAGCAAAGGTTTTGATGTAGCGATCAGGATCAATTATCATTAAATGCACATCCAAAGGTTTTTTGGCATGCGCAGCGATACTTTTAATAACAGGCATTCCAAAAGAAATATTAGGTACAAATACGCCATCCATTACATCGATGTGAAACCAATCGGCTTCGCTGGCATTTATCATTTCGATATCGAGCTGAAGATTTCCAAAATCTGCGGCAAGAATAGAAGGAGCTATTATGGGAGTGTTCATTTTTTTAGTTTTTGCAAAGGTAAATATTTGTTGGGAGTTAATAAGGTTAAAAGTATAGGCTACTTGCGAGTCATCTATACGTGGAAGGAGTTGATTTCCAAATTGAATTCAAACAAAAACCTCCAATTTATAGTTGGAGGTTTTTGTTTGAATGAAATATGATTATCCTAAATAGGTCATCAATATTTTACTTCTGGAAGTATGTTTTAATCTTCTTATTGCTTTTTCTTTAATTTGCCGTACACGTTCTCGCGTAAGATCGAAGGTTTCGCCAATTTCTTCCAAGGTCATTGGCTGTTGATCTCCAAGACCAAAATACAGGCGGATCACGTCAGCTTCACGAGGTGTTAGGGTTTCCAATGCACGTTCTATTTCAGTACGTAAGGACTCGTGTAAAAGTGCACGATCTGGGTTCGGACTTTCGCCGCTTCTCAAAACATCATAAAGATTACTATCTTCCCCTTCAATAAGCGGAGCATCCATAGATACATGGCGTCCAGAGTTTTTCAGGGATTCCTTAACGTCACTGATTGTCATATCCAATTCCTTGGCAATTTCTTCTGGAGAGGGTGGACGTTCATTGGCTTGTTCAAGATAGGCGTACATCTTATTTATCTTGTTGATGCTTCCAATTTTATTTAATGGCAATCGTACAATTCGAGACTGCTCTGCCAAAGCTTGAAGTATAGATTGACGAATCCACCAAACAGCATAGGAAATAAATTTAAACCCACGGGTTTCATCAAAACGTTGTGCCGCTTTAATAAGACCTAGATTTCCTTCATTAATAAGGTCCGGCAAAGTAAGTCCTTGATTTTGGTATTGCTTAGATACCGATACAACAAAACGAAGGTTGGCCTTGGTCAATTTTTCCAAAGCAAGATGGTCACCTGCTTTAATTCGCTGTGCCAATTCTACTTCCTCTTCTGCAGTGATTAAGTCAACTTTTCCAATTTCTTGAAGATACTTATCTAATGACGCGGTTTCCCTATTGGTAACCTGCTTTGTGATTTTAAGTTGTCTCATTTAAGATTTGTCCTATGGATTAAGGTTTAAACGTGTGTATAAGGTTATACGCAGAAAACTATAAAAAGGTTACAATTATCTCTAAAATATTTAATTCTGTATAGTGTCTTCCTGTGGGATATTGTAATACTCCCCTAAATTCAGACCATAAGTTAAGTTGAAAATTTTTAACTTTAAACTTATGAATATGAAACGAACAAAACGAAAATTCACAATTGCTTTCAAGACCAAGGTTGCCATTGAGGCCCT
>Ga0208015_1000188_pt1 | contig 41307 bp, 51 predicted proteins | sample 26BtaG_FD_184101 | JGI IMG/M metagenome (GOLD analysis project Ga0208015, IMG submission 184101) | Marine viral communities from Cariaco Basin, Caribbean Sea - 26B_WHOI_OMZ_CsCl (SPAdes) (version 2) | ecosystem: Environmental > Aquatic > Marine > Oceanic | place: Caribbean Sea: Cariaco Basin... | reverse complement strand
TCGATATCGCGGATGCGCCGGCGCATTTCCGCGCCGCTGGTGAAGGTGACTTTTTCGCCTGCCAGCTCCGCTGAGAGGACACCCTGGGCGTAGGCATCTTTCAGTTTCTGCAATTGCTCTTGCGTGTACATGCCCCTCATCTCCTCAGAAAATTGACAAACTGCTGCGCAGGCGGCTTTTCCTCCTGCGCAGGCTCAGCGGCCTCGACCTCATCAGCCGATAGCGCGACCGCAAACGCGTTCTGTATTCCGCCAAGCGCCCACTCCGGAGGCGCGGACCAATCGATACGCAACAGCCCCTTGTGTTCCGCCCCGGCGCGCGCCTGGACCGAAAGGTCAATCGCCTCGTTTCGGACCTGGCCGGGCTTCTTTTGCCAACCATCCGAGGTGCGCTGCTCCGCAACAAACTCCTGCAGGAGGGCGGTATTCTCGCGCATCCAGCTTGGCAGGAGGAACGGCCCCGCACCCCCGGTTGCGCGCTTCATCGAAACGGCCAAAGTGTCCTTCAGCCGGTCAGTTGCCATCGTCAGGATACGGATGGAACGCGCGGCTTTGCCTCCGCTGCCCCGCTCCGGCTCGGCATATTTGATCCGGAACGGAACTTTGAACTTCCCCTCACCGCGCGAGACGCGCCAGACATGGCCCTCGTTCTCTTTGCGACGACGCTTGAGGAACTTCTCCGCGTTGTCACTGACGCCCGGCTCGCCGTGAAAGTCTACGATGCAGTGAACCGGCTTTAGCCCGTAGGTCGCGCCCTCGATCGGGACCACCTTCTGCGCCAGACCATCGAGAACCGCCCAGTCCTCAATGTATCGGGCTGGCTCCAGGCGGCGGATCTCATCGCCGCTGCCCCGGTTGGGCGCACCTTTCGGAGGCTGCGTCAGATCAAATCGATCGACAACCTGCGCCTTTCCCTCTTCCCCAAAAGCGGTGATCTGCACCGGAAAGTATGAGCCCTGCACGTCAACGCTGATGACGACAAAGCGGGTCCAGGACGGAGCGACACCGCGCTCTGCCTCCCTCAGATTGTGCTTGAGGAACTGGACGGAAAGCTCGCCCTCTGTTTTGTCGACCTTGCGACAGAAGGGAACGCCGACATCCGTGTAATAGTACCGGGCAAGCGAGACCTCATCCCCAAGCGTTTCAAGCGCCTTCTCCGCGACCAGCCGCCGCGAAATCAGCTCAGACCATTTTGCGAATGTGGCGGCTGCACCGTTCAGCGCCCAGGATGCAATCTCGGATCCTCGAATGCTGCTGTCATTCAACGGCACCAAGCCGCTGCCGTCTTCGGTTTCATGGAGCCATCCGCCGCGACCGGCCAGCGCGGCCCGGTTCAGCTCATTCTTGTGTTGGGCTTTAACGAACCCCCCGCAGTGCGGGCATACCATTATCGCTGTTTCACCCGCCGCAATGGGCGAAAGCGTCTTGTCGTATTCCAACCGCTCGACAGTTGGCTCGTACAGCTCGCCGCATTCACGACACTCCCAATACCAGCGCCCCCGTGTCCCCTCATTGTAGAGCAGCACAATCCCATGTTTCACCGGCGGCAGCTCATGGGGGTGTTGATCTGACGCCCGCCATTCGGGATCGGTCACCGGCCAAGCCGGGGTGCTTTCCGCGAAGACATAGCCCCGGCTGAGGAAGGTCTTCACCCGCTGTTTGGCCATGTCGAAGGAGGAACCTTCCGGCGCGTCCTTTCGGACACCAAGCTCAGGCGGGAAGTGGTCATAGTCGGTCAACGCGACCAGCTTGTACTTTGCCGAGGACAGCCACTGAGGTGTCGGATACCCCAACATCAGGCGCATGCCGAGAAAACGCTTTCGGCTAAACGTGTCATCATCGCGCCCTTTGCCGAGCCGCTTGTAAACCTCCGGGCTGTTGTGGATCACCGGGTTCAGGGATTCCTCAACCCAGCGGTCTCGGCTGGGCTTGTCCATGTGCATCACCAGCGTTGGCGATGGATCACAAATGACGGGATGCAGCGCCGTAGTGATCAGCGCCATGGTTTTGCCAGACTGCGAAGGGCCGACAAACGCCCCGCCTTTGTAGAGGCGTGATTGGATCGTGTTGGCAGGCTCGACCATGTACGGCGTCACCTCTGGATCATAGTTCTGCCAGACCCCCCGCGCTTCCACGCGGATATTCTGCTGGGCACACTCAATCGGGGTGATGCGGCTTGGTGCGTCCAAGATCGGGAGGCAGTCAGCCAAGACCTCGCGGGCTTTGGTATGGGGAGGCAGTGGGGGCAGATCCATAATCTGCCCCAGCGCATGATCTCGATTTTCCAGCATGGTTTAATCCGCGATCGCGTCGCGGTCTCCAAAGTCAATCACGTCGGCAGTTTGATAGCCTTGCCGTTCCAGTTGCAGACGCAGCTCATCGAGGAGGCCATCGGCATAGGTCTGTGCCTTGTCAGCTTGGCGCGGGCTCAGACTGAACTCCTGTTCCAACCAATCCGGCATGTTGGTGATCGTCCGCCGCACCGTGCCGAGAAGGTTTTCCATCACCTGCTGAACATCACTGCGCTTGAGAAGGTCTCCCCGCTGAAGCGCAGCCTTGTCACGAATGAGGACGGCTTCAGACCACTCCCGAACCTCTTTCGCGGACAGGGTGCTTTCGGCTGATCCGTCTTCCTCTTCACCAACGAAGAGCAGAGCCTTCTGGGCTGCGCTGTTTGCCTTGGCCTTTGCAGCGGCATCGTCTTTGCCTTCCCGCCATTTCCGCCAGGCGTAGCAATGCGAAAACCGCAGCTCATACGATCGGCCATTTCCGCCCCGGCTCTCGACCGGCATGCCCGCATCGATCCATTTGTTGACCGTCACGGTGCTGGTGTTCATGGCCTTTGCCATGAGCTGGATGTTGTAAACCTCATCCTCGATCCCGTCAGGCAACGGGTAGCGTGAAAGATCAATCACCTCCCCATCGTCCAACGTGATCAATTCCGTCATCGGTTCACCTTCCCAACATGTTCAAAGAACGACCAGCCAAGGGCCGATCTGTATCCAAAAGCCGCCCAGTGTTTTGCTGACGCCCATTCCGAGAGCCAAGGGTTCAGGAGACTTGAGTAGTTTCATCGCTTTCGCTCCGGGCTGGTTTTGAAATGCTGCTGCCGGAAGAACGAGATCAACCGGTCACGGGCTCGCCGCGCTCGCAGATACTCAACCATCCAAATTCCCTTGCGCTCACAGATGCGCCGGGCATCCGAATAGGTCAGAGCCATATTGGGCCGGATCATCATGGCAACGCTCTCCGCTTAAACATCAACAAGAACCCCAACCCAAAGCATTGAAAAACAACAAACACTTGAATGGACCGGGGTGCGAATTACCCGCGTGCAGCCATTCCCCAGGAAGGACCCAAGGGCCTATCGGCGGGTTGCCATGGCTTTTTCAAACGCCCGCTTGAAGTTCATGGGGAAACGGGTCTCGAAAACCTGTTCAGCCCCATCATGAAAACCCAAGCGCCCAGAATAGCTGGGCAGGCTGTCAAGGAAGTGGGCAACCTTGACCACCTTTTCGCGCTTCCCCCTGCCCGTTCGCTTGTAGATGCCGGGTGAAAGCTTCGATCCCTTTCGCGGCACAAAGTATGCGGCGCGCGATCGATTGCGAGCCTTGCTGTCTTTGGTGGCGTTGGCTTTGTAGCCCGTCTCACTCCACCCCTTGATGGCCGAGATCGCCTGATTGCGTTCACCCGGCGCCCAGTTCCCGAAGCGGTTGCGCTTGGCTCCCTTTGCGGGAACGACAGCAGCCAAGACCCCATCATAGGCCAGCGATGATGAAAGCATGCGTTCGAGGCCAGTCTTTGGCCTGCGCCCGCCACGCTCCTGCACTTTCAGATAGTGCTTACTTCCCACTGATGGGCGTTCCTGGACTGTCGCGACCAGATTGGTTTTCTTGGCCCGCCAGACGTGGAATGCGTTTTTCGTGAAGCGGGTCGGCTCATCGAAGACGGTTTCCATTCGGTTTTGGATATGCTCCAGCACCTCTTTCGCCGTATCGTTCAAAGCCCACGCCGTTGCCATCGGCAGTTGCTTGCGCTGGATTTCGTCAGCGCCCTTGATGAAGTCGCCGGTATCCATGTGCAAACTCAGATCAAGCCCAGACATCGACACCCCTAGAACGAGAAACGCCCGAGGCGGGGTTTCCGCTTCGGGCGCACGTGTGGTGCTGGCAATATGTCAACCGGTCTAGAATTTCGTCAAGCCGTTTTCTTCCACGGCGTCCGAGGGGGCATCCGATCACTCACACAAAACGAAGTTAAATGAGATAGTTGCAAGGCGTGTCGAATGTGAAGAAGGGCACCATACCAATCCAGATAATTGCGACGCGCGCGGGCAACGACACTCGCTGATGGCCGAATCTCCACAGGACAATAGTCCACACGCTCACGAACCGACTTGCCTTTTCGGTTCACCCGGACCTGGTGAGGCCAACCGTGCGCGCCAAGATCCTGAGCATCGGCAAGCTGAGCATGGACCCCCCAGCGATTAGCGACTGTATTCGCGGGCTCTACTCTTGGCCTGATGTCCCACTCTGGGCACTCGCCCGCTCTGGCCCACTCCACAATCGAGCAGGCCATCCGCCATCCGCCCCGCTCATCCGGAAGCACTGCGATTGTTGAGGCAACGATGTCTGCGTCATGATGGGCCGGAGAGCGGCCACCCCCTTGCACCCGGCAACCCAGTTGCCCGATTTGCATCAGTTGATAGAGGGGATCGACAGAGACACGGGCCTCAATACCCGTTTGCTCTTCATAAGGGTCAAGAGACACGCACTCATTCCGGAAGGCCCAGCAAATCAGATCCCAGACACCAATGGAGCGCTTACCACCATCTACCAGCTCATTCCTCATCACGTTCTGAATGCTCATCTATTTCGATCCCGCCAATTCGCATCGTAACGCACCGTTACGCCCTGTTTCGCACCCGTTACGCCTCTTGAAGCCCCTCTAACCCCTTCTATTAATTTATCTTTTTTAACAGATAGAGTTATGAGTAACGCTGAAACGTTCCATAGTTGTTGTTCCATCACGCGCACCCGCACACCTGAGGTCCGCCCCCAAGCGTTACAGCGTGTCAAATTTAGTTGAGGCCGTGAATATACAAGTAAATTCAATTCATTACCCCCGTTACTTCAAGCGTAACACTTGCATAACGCGACCTCTCAAAACGTGATGCGCAAACCCTTATCCCAGTCATTCCTCTGCCCCCTGGCCGCCATCTGATGCGCCGCTTTCATATCCGGGGAGAAAACGCGCGGGCACGACGAGGCCGCGCTGCGTTCGGCCTGCGACCCGCATGGTGCCCCGGTAGGGCTGGACATCGGGAATAGTCTGCAGCGCAGCCTTGTGCCCGCCACCGCGCCACCTGGTGCCCCCTAGGGCCTTGTTCAGAGCCGGGTTTTCAGCGTTGGCTACAAAGAGCTTTTTCTTCCCTACGCCCTCTCCGAAGACGCGCAGCCCAAAGCGCCCGATCATGATGCTGTCATTTGAACCGGGGTCATGATTGGCCGAGTTCAACAGCATGATCTCTTCTGCGACGGTTCTGGTCCCCCCATGTTCTTTGTGGATGATGCCGCCAAAGATCGCGTTGAGGAGGCGCTCACCCTCACCCAGCTCATCAGCCTCTTGCGTCTCTTGAATGAGAGGCCGGACCAGAGCGCTGGCGCGATCCAACCGCTCAGGACGCGCCTTGCCTGTCTCTGCGTCCACCAAAGGATCATCGAACAACATCAGATCCCAACCAGCCAGCATCGTGCCAAGCGTGTCACCATCACGCGAGCGGCCACCCATGCTTTGGACGAGGGCGTTGTAGGCGCGAAATGCAGAATCCCACCGCTTAGGAGCCAGCCTAAGCATACGCCGCCACACGGCTGGACCAGCTGCCTTGGCCTCTTGCTCCAATTCCTCCAGGTACATGGCCGCGTCTGTCGGGTTTGCAGATGCAGGGCGGTCACCCAAGGTCAGCATGACGAAGCGGGATCGATCCTGCGGAGCCATCCCCCCTGGGATGATCGATCCGAGCAGACCGGCGCCATAGAGACCGAACCGGATGCCGGCATGGTCTGATGTACCCTTTTCCATCTGAGCGCCTTCAGCACCAGACATCAGACGGAACATGGCGATAACATCTTCAACGCCGCCACCATTCTCCGATCTTTCCGCCTCATCAAAGATGCGGACAACGGCCATCCGGTTGGTCGTTTGCCGAATACTCGCAGCTGATGCACTGTTCTTGATCCCAGCAGACATACCCCCCAGCAAATGAGAGACAATCCGTAGCAGGGTCGACTTACCGCCCCCGTTTTTACCGTTGATCCAGAGATGCGTTCGCCAATCTGGATACTGACCCAGAATTGCCTGCCCGATCCACGCAATGATCAGCTCACCCGCATTGCTTCCCTGCCAATTCCAAAACTGCGTGATGCGCTGCGCGAAGAACTCGACATCTGAAACCGAGATTGGCTCCTTTGCGGGGCCGGAGATGCCCGGCACGGACGGATACAAAGCCCCGGATACCATCCGCCCACGACGCTGCTCTGCCGCATTGACCTGCAGATCCTGGCCGAGGTGAACGATTGGGAACTTTGATTTGCCGCGCCACGTGCCAGTGTGGCGGGTGGGCATGTTGCGATCAAACAATGGCAGCACTCCGCATGCCTGCATGAGGATATCGCCAGCCTTTGCGGCGCTGAAATCGGTGTCACGCTTTCCCGGAGGCGCTATGTCCGCCAACGGGCGCATCGGGTCCTTTGCCCCTGCCATCAAGGCGACAAGATTTGAGCGGTGACTAAGCGAACCGGCTGACAATTCCGTCAGCTCGCCACGCGCCGTCAGGAAGTAGAATTTACCGCCTGCAGACCCAAGTGGCTGAACTGGAAAGCCGGATGGCAGGATCTCACCCTGCCCCCCGTCGCCATCGATCCCGCAGTCGTCAGGCCCGATCTCATCAAAATCATGGGGCGCAGCCTCCCCCGAATGGGCAGAGCCAATCCCGATTTTTTCGCTATTTTCATCATTATCCGTGATTTCCTGTCGCTGGCCCATAACGCCTTGAACTTCCTCAATCCCGTCATTCATCGGTCTGCCCCTTAGTCTCTTTCTTGTGCTGGCCATTCAGCACATCAGTCATGTCGAAGCCGCGGATACCCGGCACCAACTCAGCACGAAGCCCAGGCCGCAGAGCCTGGGCGCGTCTCAAACCGCACAGCATCTGCGCGCGCGTTTTCTTCGGATTGCTGTCACCGTCCTCGACGTAGATCAGCCGCTTCACCCATGGAGGGGGGCAGAAGGCGGGATGGTCTGGGTTCATGTCAGGCAACCCAGACCATCTTTGGCCATCTACCTTCAGCATCTTTCCGGACATGTTGCCCAGATCGACACCTGCCCAGAAAGCTGCGCCCTCCAAATCAGGAGTTCGGCCCAGATACGCTGCGAGGGTGTTCTCAATCCCCTCTGACGCGACAAGAGTGTCTGCACCCTCAGGAGTGATCAGTGGAATGAAATTCCCCTGTTTGGAGCCGCAAACAAGCTTTGATGGGTGCTCCTCGCCCTGGTAGACGATCTGCGCCTTTCCGTGCGGCGGATTGATATCCACCCAGGTTTGGTGGACAGCCATAACCAGACCGGTCTGCCAGTCGATGATCGGCGCGATCATGCAGGGACCACTGTGCAAAACCACATATTCACCCTCGATTTTCTTCACGTAGGGATGATCCAAGAGGAATTTTAGCGGGCCAGGCACCTCATCGAGGGAGAGACCGCGCGCGCGAAGATAGGCACCTACTACCCCCCGCGACCCGTCGATTGCCCGCGACATGATGAGCCGAGCATCATCGATCCGCTGTTGACGCCATCTGTTTGCGCGCTGCTGCTCTCTTCTTGTCTTTTCCTCGGCAACGCGCTTGCGGCGCTCAGCTTCCTGCGGATCGATATCCAGCTGAAGCTCACCGCAGAGAAACGTGAGGGCCTCATTGAAGCTGCACTGCGTCACCTCACGGACCAGCGCAATCTGGTCGCCCCCTCTGATGCCGCATTGCCGACAGAGGAACTTCTTGCTGCTCTTGTTCACATTGAACCGGTTGCAAGGCCCTTTCTTCGGATCATGGCCGGTATCACCACAGACCGGGCATGGGCCAGTAAACTCGCCAGAGCGCTCAGACAGCCCATAGATACGAAGCTTCTCAAGCACATCCCGGACCGGGATCTGCTTGGCCTCTTCAACACGGTAATCAGGGGGAAAACTCATTGTGTCCCCCCTCGCCCTTCCACTCATGGATCAGCTGTGCGGCGGTCAACGTGTGGAACCTAACAACAGCCTGCCGCAGGCCCATTTCCGCTTGCGAGCGGGATCGCGCGTCCTTTGCATAAACCAAACGCTCTGCGGCAGATCGGATTGGCAGCACATTGTCAGAGCAGACAAAGCAGTCCGGCAGTATCTCTGCGAGATCCTCGACCAGCATATCTTCTGTCATCGATGGCACCGTTGCCAGAGCAAGGCGAGTGGCAATGGACACCAACACCCGTTGCGCATTTTTGGGATTTTTCGTCATTGGAGATCTGCCCTCCGTTGCCAGTCATATTCCTTCAGTTCAGCTTCCAGCCCTCCGCAGTATTGCTGCACTGCATCGGCAAATTTCTCCCCCTCTGCCACGAGGTCTTTCGGCGCGTTTTCGATGAAGCGGATCGTGGCGAATTTCATCTGATTGCCGCCCGGCTCCTGGCCGCTCAGCCCCTTTGCCAGCTCAGCCAGCCTGCAAAAATCATCACGGGAGAATTCGCCCAACCGGGCACGGTTGGCGACGACATAGGCATGCAGGAAGAATTTAGCTCGGTGACTAGGCGGCATATTCGAGCCCCCGGATTCTGTTAGCCAAGCGATCCCGTTCCCACTCGCCTCGCACCTGGGCAAAGCCGTCGGCCTGGGCTGCATACAGGCGCTCGCAACTGCGATCGAAGAAAACGGGATCCAGCTCTATTCCGATCGCGCGCCGGCCAAACGCCAAAGCGGCCAACAAAGTGGCCGCGCTGCCCGCGAAGGGATCAAGCACCAATTGCCCCTCAGAACTGGATTGCAGCACGTAAAGGGCCATGAGGGAGGTGGGCTTGGATGTAGGGTGCCAATCGAGATCGGGGGGAGGGCAAGCGAACAGAGTGCTGACCCCGCCGTGGGTCACGTGGCGCGCCCTACCCTTCCAGAAGAACAGCGTGAACTCTTGCCGACGCGCATAGAACGGCTGTCGCGTGATCCGCCCCTTGTCCCAAGATAGCTGCTCATGAAACTTGAAACCGGCTGAGACGAAGGCGCTATGCGCGGGAAACACGTTCTTGCCATTGGCCATGACATAGGCGTTGGCATCCTCTTTCAGCGCTGAGAAAATCGGCGCAGGCATCTTCGGCCAGGGCAAAACCCGCATCAGGTCACCCTTGTTGTCGTACCGATCCGGATGAAACTTGCCGCGCATCGTGACCTTGCGAGATCCGCCCGACGTCAGCCGATAAGGTGGATCCGTCACGCACAAATCGGCCCCCTCTTCCAATTCGGGGAGAACCGCGCGCATGTCGCCAAGATACAGGGTGCAATCCCCGATCGTTTCCTTTGCGAGCCACGCCATGGCAGTTAGCGAAGAAAAAGGGGCATGCGGGGAGGTCCCATCCGCATGCCCAGTTTCGACAGGGAGGTCGTGTTGGGGGCCACTTGCAGACACACCTGCCCCCTATCGGTGATCGGATGGGGGTGGCACTCCCCCATGCCTGCCGTGTTCTCACCCAACAACGCTGTGGCGGCAGCAAAATTGGGCCTCAAAAAGTGGCCTCCGCATCTCATGTGCTTTGACCATCATCCGGATCGTCCGCATCCTTTACATCCAAGAATGCTTCGATTTTCACCATCTGGCGCACCTGAACGCGCCCTGACGCCTTTAGGCGCTCGACAAATGTGTCATCACCGACCACCCGCTTTCCAAAGTACCCTTCAGACCAGTTGAGTTTCTTCCGCCGAGCATCGATCCGTGCAAGGAGTGTACGAATTTCCTCAGAGAATGAACCTTCGGATAGGTTGTGCCATTTGTGATCATCTGCGCTCATGTGCGCAGTAGTATCTAATAAATTGGATAGGTCAACGTTCCAAAATATAGGACGTGTCAATTTATCCAATGTAATGGATAATCCGGGCATGCAGATGACTTATGACACCGAAGCCATGAAAGACCGCCTGCGCACTGCCCTTGAGAAGGCGGACGTATCTTGGCGCGCAGCCTCGATCAAAGGCGGCACAACACCTGGCTACTTACATTCAGTCCTGAAAGAGGATGGCGCTGAGCCGACTGTTCAGAAATTGGCGCGGATCTGCGCCGGAAATAACCTCAGTCTGGTCTACATCCTGTTTGGCTTTGAGATTTCCCCGGAAGCGGAGAAACTGCTGTCTTTGATGGAGGCCGAGCCGAAGTCTCGTGACGCAATTTTGGCGCTTCTGGAGAAGGAATAGCCGCCTCCCCTACCTTCCTTACCCTCAGGATTTCGCCCTCTGTCATCCTGAGAACGATTTTGCAGAAATCACTTACATTCAATACGCTTGCTCCAAAAAAGCGGAACCTACAGGCTGCATCGTTGATGCAACACCTTGACGCGACCGGTCAACATCCCTTAGTTGAGTTCCTAAATTTAGGAACGGTTGTTAATAATGGTTGATTTTCAAGAACGCCTTGCGGCTGCTATTTCGGCTTCGGATTACTCCGGTAGGGTATTCGAACTCTCCACAGAGGCCGGTCTTGGCAAGAAGACACTCTACAACATTCTTCACAACAAAGACTTGGCCGCATCCGGGAAAGGTCCGGGGATCTTTGGAATGGCTCGGGTGGCAGAGCTGTTAGGAGTGTCTTTGGACTACTTGGTGAACGGTCAACATCTTCCTGCCGTAAGCCTAGGCACACCTGAAGCAAGGGTATTACATCATGCATCGATCGCGTTGAGCGCTCAGTCAATCAGCGTCGAACGCAATCTGTCTGTCGATGCCCTACTACGTCGATTTGCAAAATCAGGCGGTGTCGCAGGGGGCTTCCTCGAATGGGCTGATTACTGCGACACCTATGCTGCGGCAAATCCAACAGACGACACATTGACCGTCCTGGATGTGGGAGAAAAAAGCCTTTCAGCGATCACAATGGGACGGCCCGACCCTGAGCTACTGCAAACAGCGCTGTCAGAAGTGCCGGATAATGACCTCAAACGCAGCTGGGTAAGAGACTACAGCTCGACATCGAACGGAACTCCACACGTTTCCATTCAGACCTTGAACGTGCAGATGCCCAACCACCCGGTGCGCGTAAAGATGGACTTTTTCCGGGTTCTCCTACCGGTAACCGGGGGCAAATTCGGACCGTCAATTCTCAACTTCTCACTTCTGATCGTCTGAAGACACTGCGATCTTGGGCAGCGAGAACAGCCCGGCGAACCATAGGCAGAAGTTCAGATCGAGGCAGTGCGACCAACCACTCAGAATTGCTGCGGGGGGCGGGTGGATCAATCCATGAAAATGGCTCAGGGAAGTGCATCGAGAAACAATATCGCAATGCCGCTCCCCTCATTAGATCTTGCTCGCGGACAAAACAGTAGATCCAGTCAGGATCCCATTTCAATGCTGCCGCTAAGTGCCCAATAGAAATAAAGCTTCTGAGAGTAAAAATTGATTTTGAGCTCTGATGCTTCTTGGACGCAAAAAGATCGCCAAAATAGACGAGCCGCCCCGATATCGCTCTGTCAACCTCTGGGCGAGCAGAGGTAATGATTTCCATACCCTCTTCTGGCCTATATGCCCTTTTCAGGCTCCGCCGCCAGTAGCGAGAAACAGGCTCTTGACCCAAGTCCTCCAATCTGGCGCAACCCAAAAACGCTGGCTCCCCTCCACTCTCTGCCACGAGCCAAATTGCATTGGCTCTGGTAAAATCATTGTGGCCGGGGTCAGACAGAGGCGTCAGGTAGGGCTTGCCAATTCGCCTAATCAAATCCGGCACCTCCCCGAAGTCATCGACCTCACGAACTTTGTACCCTTGTTCATGTAGCGCTGCGCCGAGATCACCCAATGCAGCTGCCATCCTGACCGTTTCCATTATTCACACCCATATTGTGTCTAGTTTGTTGGCTACGAGCCTAGCTACCATCCGATATTTCAGACGCAAACACGTGATTCTCAGTGAAATCATGTACTAAATTTTAGACAAACGTCTTGACTATCCATTATTTTGGATATCATGTAGCGGCGAGGGACGCGCAACCATTCGGTGTGGCCCTGCACAGGCCGGGGTGAAACTGCCCCACTCACCACGCAACCAACACCCCGGCCACAGAAGCGAGGAAAAACATGGCACACGAAGTAGATATTCACGTTGGAAAGCGCATTCGAAAACTCCGGTGGCTGCGGGACTGGACCCAGCAACAACTGGCTGAAGCGGTCGGAATAAAATTCCAACAGATCCAAAAATATGAGACCGGCGCCAATCGCGTCAGCGCTTCACGCCTCTGGGACATCTCAAAGGCTCTGGGAGCCCCGATCGAGTTCTTCTTTGATGGACTGAACGGCGCTCCGACAAACGACCTCTCGGAGGTCACCGCCAACAAGGAAACCACTGATTTCTTCCTAGCGCTGAAATCAATGCCTCCTGGGCAGCGAGCTGCGCTCAGACAGATGGCCAAGAGCATGGCCTCGAACGAAACCCAACTGCAGCAGATCGCAGGGTGACAGCATGCCGACCAGTAGAGCAAAGACCTGGCTAAAACGCGCAGCATTGCCCGCAGGAATCGTCTGTCTGACCGCCCTGCTCTACTGGTCAATCTTCCAGATCGCCTATCAGCTGGTCATTCGCTGAGCGGGACACCCTTCACATCCACCCACAAAACTAAACGGAGTTCTGACATGAACGAAGTCGATCAAGCGCGCGCGATCGAGGCCATCAATGTGGCCGCAACTAATGGCCTCGAAGCTTGGGATTGTGAGACGCTCACAGCAGATCGAGTGCAAACCTACATCCAATCAATTCGCGCCGTCGAATCCAAAATTGATGCGATGCCCCTACCCCACAACACGAGGACATTCCTGAAGTTCTGCCTGGACAGTGAGGCTCAGTCCGCAGCGCACATCGATACCGGTCCAGCACACAGCAAGTGTGGAACTGAAAGGTATTTCAATCCGACGATCGATCTGCATGCAGGCGGTTCCTTTGATTTCCAAAAACCTGAAGGCAGCTCATTTTCAATTGATGAGATTGCGCACTCTCTGGCCCATCTCTGCCGCTTCACAGGCCACTGTGGGCGCTTCTATTCGGTAGCCGAACATAGCGTCCTTGCGAGCCAAATCGTATCGCCAGAATTCGCCTTGGAAGCGCTTCTGCATGACGCTGCAGAGGCTTTCATTGGCGACGTTGCAGCCCCACTGAAGCGCCTCCTGCCGGACTATGCTGAGATTGAAGCACGGGTGGAAGAGGTAGTGCGCAACCGGCTGAACGTGCCGATCGAGACCTCACTGCCCGTCAAGTTGGCTGACCTGCAAATGCTGAAGGCAGAACAACGCCAAGCAATGTGTCACTCTCAAACATGGGAGGCTCTGCTCACTGTCACCCCCGCCCCAGTCACCTTGCGTTTCTGGAAGCCAGCACAGGCAAAATCGGCGTTTTTGACAAGGTATCAACAGCTCACAGGCAAAGACCAGATTTGAGGGAGGGGATCCAAGATGATCGAGACTTTTTCCGACAAGAGAGTGCAGGCTCTGGCCAACAAGCAAGCCAAAGACAAGGTCCGGCTCCGGCACTCCACAACGGGTGAGCTTCTGCACATGTCCGGTGAAGGGCTGACGAAATCCAGCACATATGCCTGGTTGGGATTTCGCCACCAAGCCGAAGAACTGCAAAGGCGCGCAAAGCGCAAGGGCAAGGGCTGGCCATTTCAGCCCATCCATAGGGACCTGATTGAGAACTGCCTGCAAGCCAATCAGCCCGATCTGGATGCCGATAACACACTCTCGCTTTCTTGAAATGTACAGAAAGCGGTCAACCCAGAAATCCAAGGAGGCCGAAATGGCAAAAGTCTTGATTGGCTGCGAGACAAGCGGAATTGTCAGAGAGGCATTCCTTGCCCTTGGTCACGACGCTTGGTCGTGTGACCTCCTACCCTCCGACACACCAACCAATCGCCACATCCAGGGCGACGTTCGCGAGGTGATGCAAGAGGACTGGGATCTGATGGCCGTGATGCATCCGCCCTGCACCCGGCTCTGCAACAGTGGCGTCCGCTGGTTGTCCGAGGCCCCGCCGGGCCGTACGCTGGACGATATGTGGCGCGAGCTGGACGAAGGCGCGGCGCTCTTTTCATCCTGCTGGAACGTGCCTCACATCCCGTGCGTGGCCATCGAAAACCCTGTAATGCACCGTCATGCCAAGGCGCGGATCGAGAACTACCAACCGCCAGCCCAAACCGTGCAGCCATGGCAGTTTGGCAGCGATCCCGACGGCCCCGACAATGAAAAGAAGCGGACCTGCCTTTGGCTTCGCGGCCTGCCCCAACTAAAGCACACAGGTCAGCTGGACGGCAGCACTGCGCGGGACAGCGTGCACAAGGCCAGCCCCGGTGCAGATCGCTGGAAGATCAGGAGCAAGTTCTTTCCAGGCATCGCCGCTGCGATGGCCGATCAATGGGGCGCTGCCGCACAGGCCCGCTATGCGGCTGTAGCCGCTTAATCCAGAAACCGCCCCCCTGTTCCCGAACAGGTGTGACAGCTGTCACACCCCCTTTCAAACGGAGGCCGACATGCCCAAGCGCATCCAAAGAAAGCGAACCAAAGGCTGGAAGATGCCGCCGAACACGGTCAGCGTTTGCCGCCCTGGTCCGTTCGGCAACCCGTTCACTCATGACGATCCCGCCAAAGCGGTTGAGGCATATGAGCGGCTTTTGCGGGGCGGCACGCAGTCTTTCGAGATGGGGCCGGGCAAGCTGCAGTTCGCCAAGAACATCCATCAGGACAGTCTGCATTGGGGCTACGCCGACAAGGTGAAAGCCAGCATGCCGAAGCTGCGCGGCAAAGACCTCGCCTGCTGGTGTCCGCTTGATCAACCCTGCCACGCGGACGTGCTGCTCCGCTTGGCAAACCAGTAATCCAGAAACCGCCGGAGGCATCATGGCAGACCTTACAGGCCCCACCAGCACCCTGCCCGGCGCGGCTCACGATTTGCCGCCTGGCACCATGTGCGATGAACACCCAAAGCGGCCCGCCGTCGCCCGCATTCAAGGCGAAACTGACAGCTTTGGATCTGAGTTGATCGACTGCTGCGAGGAATGCCGGGCCAGTATCAGGGCCTCAATCAGCGCCAAGCGGGACGGATACTGCGAATGGTGCAAGACGATGGCAGAGGACATCCGCGACCATCGCGACTTCGAGGAGGGAAGCAGCGGCCCGGTCTACTCAGTTTGCGCCGGATGCCGCTCCCGAGAGCAACAGCGCCTTGAGCGCGAACTCAGCCATTTCGACTAATCCTAAAACCGCCGGGGGCACTTATGATTTCGAACATCAGCGAAAAAATAGGACCAGCGCGAAAGCCACATCGCTGCGAAGAATGCGGCCGCACAATCGCGAAGGGTGAAGTTTACCTGCGCCAAGTCAACACTGACGGGTCGCAGATCTGGACGTTCAAAGCCCACACGGACTGCACGGAAATGTCGAACCAGTTTCGCCGAGAAAACAAGATCTGGGGCGATGAGTGGCTCCCACTCCACGAATACTTTGACGATGAACGACAGGTAAGCGCATGGCGTGGCCTTTTTCCCCATGCCGCTTGCCGCATCGCCCTCACCCAAAACCTGAATCCATAAATCCCCGGAGGCCGAAATGGCAGACAAACCGATCTTGTTCAGCGGAGATATGATCCGCGCCCTACTGGATGGCAGGAAGACCCAGACGAGAAGGGTAATCACCAAGGCGGCCGCAGACGATGCGCTAGCCACCTTTGGCACCGACTTCCTGACCTTGCCGGGAAATCGGGATTTGCTACCAGTCAATGCGGCGCCGGGTGATCGCCTATGGGTGCGGGAGCGGTTCGCCGTGAGTGGCATAGGTTGGGGCAAGAAGCCCAGCGAGGCCATCGGCGGTCGCGTTCATTTCCACGCTGATCCCGATCATGGCTGGCATTCGTATTGGGGGAATTGGCGCCCGTCGATTCACATGCCCCGCTGGGCTTCCCGGCTGACTCTGACCGTGACCAATGTGCGAGTGCAGCGCCTGAACCAGATCAGCGAGGGCGATGCAATGGCCGAAGGCATCGAACCATACGGTCAAGCAACGTGGAAGGACTACCAGAGCGACAGCATCACCCATTGCAGGCACGACGCGCGGGGCAGCTTTCGCACCCTTTGGGACAGCTTGAACGACGCCCGAGGCTATGGATGGGAGGCAAACCCGTGGGTAGCGGCGTACACGTTCACAGTGACCCGCCGGAACATCGACGCGGCGCCGGTCGCCGCCTAATCCAGAAACCGCCCCATTCCAGGACCGCACAATGAGCGAAACTCAAAAAGACTGGCTGCTTGCCAAAATTGACCGGATGACAAAACCAAACTTGATCGCGCTGATTTGTCAGGCGGAAGCGGACGGACATTCTCCACCTGACAATCTGAAGAGCAACCTGGCCCGCCGCAGGTGGTTGCAGAGCTGCAGACACCGACACTGGAACAACGTCCATAGCCAGCCGAAGGGCAGGGAGGCTGGTGAGCAACAGGCAAGGCAGACTTCCCCAACACGCCGCGCACGGGCCGACTTGTGCCAGATAACCGCTTCAGAAGTGAATGCTATGCTCAGATCTTTCCCTGAGCCGTAAGGGCAGGGTCGGGGGGGGGGTGTTACCGCGGTAACACCTAGATGAACTGCAGAGGTGTTACCGCGGTAACACCAATTCATTCCAAAGAGGCTTGACTTAAGCTTCGGAATCATTGCTTCTAATTTCAAGTATCGCAAAAAAGCGAAAACAGAGGCAAAGGGCGCTACCGAATGGAAATGATGACACCCATACAAGCGGACGATCCAGCGAAGTTGACCGGACTAATGGCCAACAAACTGAAGACTGCCGTAAAGACCCACCTGCAGCAAGCCTTTGCCCCGGATAAAAAAAAGGTGATGCGTCTGATCACCCCTGCGGAAGCCGCTGAGCTTCTAGGGGTCTCTCTTCCATATCTTCGGAAATGCCACACCGACAAGACGCTCCCAGAACCAGAGAACTTCAGCAAACAGCAGCGCCGATACACAGCAAAAGAACTGTGGTCGTTCCGGCAAATCTTGGCCGAAAAGTCTCGTACACCCTCAAAACACCTGCCGTGGAGGAAGGAAGGGGAAGCCCTTCAGGTCTGGCAGTTTATGAATTTCAAGGGCGGCTGCTCAAAGACCACCGCCACGGTTCATGCTGCACACTATCTTGCCCTACATGGCTTCCGGGTGCTGCTAGTTGATATGGACCCTCAAGGTTCCCTTACGGGCATGTGCGGCATTGATCCCCATGCTGAGTTCGGTGGGCTGACGGTCTACAACGCCATCACAAAAATGCAGGACAGCCACGCTCCAATGAGTGAGGTCATCAAGGAAACATTTCTGCCTGGGCTATCGATTGCCCCTGCCGACCTGATGCTGTCTGAATTCAAAATGGAATCTCGAACAGATCCGCTGTTCGCGACACGCCTGCAATCAGCCATTTCAGAGGTGCAGGATCAGTTCGACGTAGTGCTGATTGACAGCCCGCCCGAGCTGGACATTCTCACGCTGACCGGCATGGCTTCAGCCACCTCACTCCTGATCCCCATGACGCCATCAATGATGGATCTTGCTTCCACAGCTTTGTTTCTTGAGCTGGCCAGCACGTACATGAGCAGCCTTGCAGAAAGAGGCATTAACCTCGACTACGATCACATGCGATTTCTTGTAACGAGGGATGAGCCAAACGATAGCCCATCGCAGCAATTGGTTGGCTTCCTACGGGCGATCTTTACCGACCGGGTCATGACAGCGACGAGCTTCAAATCAACAGCTGTCTCCGACGCCACCATTCTCAAACAGAGTGTTTATGAACTGAACCGAGCTGACGTGAACCGCGACACATACGATCGCGCGCGCGCCAGCATGGATGCCGTAGGCGCCGAAATTCGGTCGATGATCCAATCCACATGGGGGCGCGGCTGATGGCTCGCAAAATCCTAAACCAGTACCAAGCGCCGGAAGAGGGGCAGGGCGAGACACAGAAAGTTCACTTCCCAGTCCTTGATGTACTTGAAACCTCCCTGTCAGCACCGAAGGAGCTTGATCCGAGCATCGTTGATGACTGGGGGCCAACAGACAGGCTGGATGAAGGTGTTACCGCGGTAACACCAGAGAGCGACACCAGCACATTGGCCAGCTTGATGGAGAGTATTTCCACGTCCGGCCAGCGCCTGCCAATTCTTGTTCGTCCACACAAGAAGAACCGAAATCGGTTTGAAGTTATCTATGGCCGTCGCAGGCTAGCTGCCTGCCGACAACTCGGCATCCCAGTGAAAGCGTATGTCCAGAATATGGATGATCAAACAGCTCTCCTGGAGAAAGGCATCGAGAATGCTAATCGGAGAGATCTCAGCTTTTATGAGAAAGCTCTATTTGCGGAGAACATCGCAAGCCAGTTTCAAAAAACCGCAGACATTGCAGAAATTCTCGGCACCGGCAGGACGTCGGTCCAGCACTTGATGCGCGTCACAAAGGCGATCCCAACGGCAGTCGGTAGGCAGATTGGCCCTGCGCCTCAACGCGGACGAAGACATTGGTTCCAGCTTGCGGAGGCATTCGAGACACAGAGCATAACGCAAGAGCAAGCCCTTGAGAGCTTGGCCGAGCTGAACGACCTACCATCAGACCAAAAACTTGACGAGCTGCTGAAGGTCATTGGCAAGGGTCGCGCTCAATCTCGCGTAAAGAACGAACGAACCCCTGTTGAAGGGGTATCGATCAAAGCAGGGCAGGGGGTCTCTATGAAGGTTTCCAAAGGACCATTCGCTGATTGGCTGAATGATCACTTGGACGATCTGCTGACCCGCGCACACGAAGAATTTAAGGCAACGAGCAACACGGAGGACTAGGCAAAGGAAAACCCTCACCAGCGGAGCTGATGAGGGGGGAAAAAACATCACAAAAGTGTTGCTGTTCTCGATTAGCACCTAGGACCGTAGCAGCCCCCCTTAAATCGCACAATACCAAAACGCCCGTGGGTGAATGGTCTGTCTTTGTCAAATTGAGACATGACACATCTGACAAAATGGAATCTCTTGAGAGCAGTCGAGGAAGCCCGCGAGCCGCTGGCCCTCAAAGCCAACGCCCTGAACATCCTGAGGGCACTGGTTTCGTTCATTCCCGGCGACACCATCGCGGCTGCACCGGACCAGCATATTTGCTTCGCGTCGAACGAAACCCTTGCGAGCAGGGCGCACGTCAGCGTCAAAACCGTTGAACGCCATATCTCAGCGCTGGTCGAGGCCGGACTGATCAAGAGGGCCAGCGCGCTAAATGGCAAACGCTGGGCTCGCAGAGACGGGCAGGGCAGGGCGGTTGTTATCTCCGGCCTGTCTCTCGCACCGCTGTTGCAGCGCCACCAGGAGATCAAACGCCTGGCCGAAGAGCATGCAAAGATCATCGATCGACTGCACCAGCTCAAAGATCAATGCCGCGTCTTGCTTGGACAGATCCGTCAAATTCCTGAGCTGATCAACCGCGCACGAAACATCCTGCGTCGTCGCCCAGACGAACAAACCCTGACCTGCCTTTTGAAAGACTTGACCGACAATTTGAGGGACAGCGGCGGAGAAATAGAGGGGCACAAAGAACCCATCTCTAATCCTGAAGTAGATCAAAGCGACATTGAGGAAGCATTCCCGCGCCTATGTGCGGAATTGAGGACGTCGCGCAGCAACGAAGAATGCCAGGAGAGAATGGACGACATCGCCCGGCAGGTAGGTCTTGGCACCATTTGGGCCAAAGCCCGCCAGACAGGCCCACAGGTGGCCTTTATGTTGCTTGGCTATGTGCTGCAAAGGATTGAGCGGATCGACCATCCTAGCGCTTACATGGGCTCTCTTATCCAGAAACTGAAGCTGGGGAGCATGACACCCAATCAGCTTTTGGGTTCCAACCTGTAAGCAAGGTTATGTTGAATGATGCTACACATCGCCCAATGGCTCAGTCTTCCAGATCCGCTTCCAGCCTGCGGGCCGACGAACCACAATCTGCCCGATGTCACCCGGATGCGGAGAACGGCACGTGATCGACACGAATTCCGCCGTTCCGCATTTCGAGCATTGGAACGGCGGGATATGCACTGGATGCTTATCGCCAATGACCTCTGCCAGATCCTTGGCGAGATAATGGACACAGCGCCGACAGACAGCGCAACGCAGCACAACAAGCTGACCATCGCGGGCAGCATCTCCAAGTGTGCGGAACGGCTTTGCAGGGTGCGCTCTGATTGGCGGCGTGGTCGCAGGCATACCCTGACTATAGAGAGAACAAAAAGGAAACGTAACCTCTAGCCTTGCGGCCAATCGTCAGGCCGATAACCTTGCAGATAGGCCCTGATCAATCGAGATGCCCTGGGCGGCAGCTTGCGGTGACTTCCCTTGGCTGGGTCCATCTCATAGCAGCGATATGTCTTGGGGTCATTGATGTCCAACATCCGGCCCATCTCCGACCCTGAAAGGCCCAGCTCACGCCGGGCCTCTTTGATTTGCTCTGGTGTAAATTCGTCTGGCAAACTAGGCCATCCCTTCTTTTCGACCGGCCTCAAATGCCGCATTCAAAGCGGCCTTCAAGGTCCATACAGCTACATCATGAAAATCCAGACGGTCGCTGTTGCGAGTGGCCAGCGTCTCGATCGACAACATGTCAGCAGCAATAGCTTCCAACGCCGCCTGACGATCGATGTAATCGGATGAAACGAACCACTTATCCGGTCCGCCCTCATAGGCGATCACATTACCATCCTCTGCAAACACCGTTTGCAGACCATTTGCACCAAACCCACGTGCTGCGAACTTCTCTGCAATCAGAGGCTCGATCAATTTAAGGGCTGCGTCGGGAGCGTATTTCATGAATTGTGCCATCGTTTTCTCCTTGGCTTGAGCGGGGCGCGATGCCCCTGTTGCAGGATCAGACTAGGGGCAAATGCCCCTAGGTGCAAGCTCAATTCATAGAGAAAGCCCCAAACAATCATAGCAGCGAAAGCCGTGGCTCATAATTCGAGATGAACAACTCAGCCGCGTCAGTCGCACCGCCACTGGACACAGTGTATTTGAGCGTGACCTCTTCAAATTTAAACGCGGCGAACATCTCGCGGATCTCAGGCCGGTCGTTGATGGACATCAAGAACTTGCCCCGAATGCCCGCCAGCTCGTCAGCCATTTTCTGAAACTGGCTCTGATCAAACAGGCCCTTGCCATAATCATTCTCGCCACCCCAGTAAGGCGGATCGAGATAGAACAGCGTGTCAGGTCCGTCATAGCGCCGGATCAGATCCGACCAGTCCAGATTTTCAAACACGACGTTTTCAAGGCGCTCATGGGCCGCTTCAAGGATTGGCTCCAAGCGAGAGAGACTGAACCGGGGAGGTCGATCGGCAGCGACACCAAAGACCCCGCCGATCTTGCCGCCGAATGCCTGCCGCTGCAGGTACAAGAACCGCGCCGCGCGCTGCAGATCTGTGAGGGTGGTTGGGTCGACCTGACGCAAACGCTCAAACTCGCGCCGGGATGAGATCTGGAATCGCATCACATCCATGAGCTGGGGATAATGCTGCTGCAGGATCCGGAACAGGTTGGTGACCTCGCCATTGAAGTCATTCGCCACTTCAAGCTGCGGACGCCAGCCACGGCGCAGAAAAACGCCACCCATTCCGACGAAGGGCTCGGCATAGGTTTTGTGGTCTACCGCTTCAATTCGCTCGATAATCTTGCCGTGGAGCGCCTTCTTTCCGCCAAGCCACGGGGCGACAGGTGCGGCAGGCCGCACTTTTTGCATTGTATTCATTGGAGTTTCCAGAATAGAAAACGCCCGCTCTCGCGAGAGACGGGCGGCTTTTTCTGGACGATAAGTCGGTGCGGTTTGATTGCAATCTTATGGCCGCATGGGAGAGGGTGTTGGTAGCACCTGATCCCCCCGCCCGATAAAGCGGGGAGACCTTTATATTGATTTCAGAGCAATGGCTAGGGGCCTGAGGCATCCGTGGTGAAAAACGGACGCCTTACTTAGGTCCAACCAACTCGCCCACGCGCCTGAGCTTGTCTGCGTTGCACCCGGCGGTGAACCTCCAGCCGAGCGCAAGCTCTGCAAAACCTCCCTCAGTTCGCGGCCCTTTCGTCGGTTCAGGACAGGGGGTCACCAGATGGCCCGGAACTTCACGATCGATGTAGACTGGCTCTGGATCTGGGGCGAACCAGCTACAGCCCGTCAAAGACATCGCCAAGAAAATCAGACAAAGGCGCATCGTATCCCTCCTTTCCGCGCAGGTTTTGCAGCTGAGTTTCGAGCCCACGCTGATCAGCCTGCATGCGATCGATGTGGGCTTTCAGAACGGCTTTGTCCTGGTGCGCGTTTGTGAGCTGATGCGCCTGGACAGAGAGGCGGCGATTTGCTGCGGCCACCTGATCCTGCAGCGCGTCATTTCGCCAGCTCAGGTAAACTGCCACGCCCCCGCAAACGATCGCGAGGAGCAAGGCCCCAATGGCAATGAACCGCATCACGCTGCAGCCCGCACATCAGGCAGGCGCTCAGAGATCATCGCGCGAATGCGATCCCCAACCACCAACGGGTCACCGGGCTTGGTCATACCGGGGAGCCAGGTGATATCCCATTTGAACCGCTGGCGGACCCCAAAGACCGTCTGGATCTCCGCATGGGTTGGCATGCTGTATCGCGTGACCGGGATCCAGTATTTGACGCTGTACTCTGCCGCCCACTTGCAGAACTCATCGAGCTGGCGCGGGGTTATTGGCGCAGATCCTCGATCGAAAGGCACCTCTCGCGCCCCCGCCATCGCATCCATGCAGTGCCCGATTGCGCCGGTGTTGAAGTTGAGCGTGTGGGATGCAGCCGCACCGACCGCGTATCGCGCCTGCGCCTCTGCCGGGAACTCTCCATAAACCCGCTCGCCCTCATGGGTCACAAGCGAGTTATAGGCAGTGCGCTCCATAGCGATCACACCCCGCGCACCGGCAGACCAGTGCTGGTGGACGCGGTGCAACCCGGTCGGATGAAACAGGGACGCCACCTCGCGGCCACCGACTTCCTCAAGAGCAGCGTCCAAGGCCCGCCGGGTGCGCTTGCCGAATATACCGTCAATCGGCCCCGGATGATGGCCCAGTGCAGCGCAGCGGGCTTGAACGTCTCGTTTGGTGAAATTCATTTTTCTCCCTCCTCATAGGGAACACGGGCCGCTGCGCGCACGAGCTGCATCAGCAGGCGGCCAACAGCGGGGGCCTCAATTCCAAGAGCCAGCAAACCCGGCACCAGGTAGGCCCAAAGCGGGGGATCTTTGGCCATCACATCGAAGGCGAAATCGGCCACAAAGAGCGCGATAATCGACAGGACGGAGACAGCCCGGATCCACGAAAATTTGCGATTGTCCTCAGGCATGACCACTCCAACGAACAACGAGCCAACACAGCAAGAAGACCGCACTGCCCGCGAGACTGCTGGGGGCCATGCAGACTGCCAGCATCAGCGGGACCGTTGCGTGATAGAGATCTTGCCGGTTGCGGGGGTTTCTCAAAAAGCGGGTAAGTCGATGGGCCATTGCCTGAACCTCCGAGCGCTACCGCGCCTCAGCCCTTACGGGCCAAGCGGTGATTGTGGATCGCGACCACGCCGGTCAGGACAGCGACAGACCAAATGCCCAGGACAGATCCGACGTGAACCAACCAGACGACAATCGCGACAGAGGCTGCGGCCTTGATCAGCAGGCCCATGTGGAGCCCGAAGCGATCAAACAGCGCGCGCATGACCGGATTGGCCTCCCGCGCACCTGGGCGGGCAAGAGCGCGCTTGGTGGTGACGATATCTGCCAGTTGGGCAAGGGCGAAAAACAGAATGGCGAGTTTCATGTGAGGCTCCTATCGCTCTGGAGAATGCACCGTGCGCCCACGCCGATTTGCGCGGCGGCTCATCGAGCGCCACGGTGCAAAGCTGAATTGTGGGAAAGTTGAGGAGGCCGCTTAGGCCGGGATCTGCCACCCCTGGGCGGGATCGATCAGGTTCAGGTTTGCAAGATCTGTTGCAGCGGCAATGGCCGCTTCATGGGCATGCAGGTTTGCGGTCATGGCACCGTAGACGGCCTGATACTGCGCGCGCTTGGTCATGACGGTCTGGGCCATTTCAGCAGGCGTCTTACCGCGCGGTGCCGCGAGGGTTTCGATGAGCTGGTTTTGCCCACCTGCAAGCACCTCCTTTGCCGCCTCGATCTGTTCTGGCCAGCCCTCGCGTTCTTCCAGAGGATAGGCTGCAGAGATCATCGACATAGCCGCGCTATAGTGGTCGCGGATGAGACCGCGCAGTTCATCACGGCGGCGCTCGAATGCGTCCTGCACTTCTGCTGCCGAAAGATCCACAATCTCCCAGCCCAGAACCCACTCATCAGCAACGAGACTTGGGAGTGCTGCAAGAACAGCGTTTTCCCCCGGTCCAACGTCAGGGCGATCTGCCTGACGGACGGCGACAACCTCACCAGATGGGCAAGTGAACGGGAGCGACACTTGCGGGGGAAAGCTGAACTTGGGATGATCCGAACGCATTTTCGCAATGCTGTAAGGGAATTGCGCAACATCGCCATTGTAAATGAGAGCTTGCATTTCTGCCTCCTATGGAACGTCAGGTGAGGCCCCGACGGAATTGAACTGAAGTGGATCACCAACGGCCTCTTCGATGGGGTCACCCTGCGGTCCGACACCCACAAGGAACATCGTGTTTGCATCGGCCCGGTAGTTAGGATCGGGCGTGAAATCAGCCGTGTAGCGGGCGATATTTGAGACGCGCGGGCGGAACATGAGGCCGTTGAAGTGCTGATTTTTAGGCGTTGTATCACCATCCAACAGCGATGCGCCGACGACGATGTCCGGATCAGTCGGATTAATTCCATCGTTTCCGGAGCTCGCAACATTTACTCCATCGAGATACAGATACACCGAACCACCAAAGCGGACACAGGCAACATGCTGCCAAACATCTGTTTGCACCGAACCGCCCGCGACACGCTCTGAACCCTGATAGAACGCCAATCCGCCATTGCTCAAATACAGGCTCCCTCCTCTCGACCCATAGTTCTTGCCGACAATATTGATGTAGCTGGGCCCAACGGCTGATGGTTTTATCCAAGCCTCATAGGTATAGTTCGTCAGCCCTGTTGTGCCTGGTACCACCAAGTCAACGATCCATGCTGACCCCGAAAAGTTGAGGCTTTGCCTCCCCGTTCCGGCGCCGAGCAGCAGCTTCTGATAAGCTAAACTCATGCCACACCCTCTTGAACGAGACTGAGGGTGTAGTTTGTGCCGTCCTCACACTCCAGGACGTAGACGTTGGTCTGGCCACTTGCCGGAGCAGACGGGGCCTGCCCGCCTGGGAACTGCAAATTTGGGATGCCACTCCAGTCAAGAGCATGATCGCCATTGGCCTTCACGCGTATCAGGGCAGACCGCCCAGCAGATCCGTTCGCGACGGTGAAAGCCGTATTTCCAGACGTGTTGATATAGAAGCGGGTCGCCCGCGAAAAATCAATTTCCGCGTTGAACGTAAAGATTTGGTGACGAGTTTCCGTAACACCCTTTAGAATGACCTGGCCGGAGAACGTGCCGCCAGACTTCGGCATAGCAGCGTCAGCCTTGGCGCCCTGCAAGGACGTCGCCTTTCCATCCAGCACACCTGACAAGCCAGTGACGTCCTCAATACCATGCGAGTGGCCTGAAGATGCCTTTGCATCGAGAGCGCCCTGCAGTCCCGTGACATCTGCAATTGCGTGGGAATGACCTTCCACTGATCCCTCATCGCCCTTTTCGGCAAGGATCATCCAAGGTGCAGATGGTGGCGCAACGCCCGTAAGCCCATCCTGCAGGCACAGGTAAGACGAACCATTGGCCTCTGCGATGTGCAGCTTCTGATATGTCGCCTGAGGATCGAATGGACCACGCGCGACCAGTGTTGCGGTCCCCGCAGAAGCCCCGCTGACGACACCACCTAGATCAACGGAAAGACCCGCATCAACGGCACTGCCGACGAGCTTATCACCTGCAGAGAGCATGATGGGCTTCGGATGCGTGTAGGGGGCATTCAGGGCAACGGAGAGACCGGCCAGCAGCGGCACCGTTTGACCGCTGGCCTGCCGGAACACCCATAGAGACAACCGCCCAGTCGATACAGGCGCAAAGGCGTTGATCGTTGAAAGGGTCACCTTGAGATCAGCCGGGCAAACATAGAGGTCGACCTGCGGCCCGCCAGCCAGCAACGAGACCGTGTTGTTGATGAAGGACATTCTTCAGCTCCCGAATACAATGGCCATTGCGACAGGGTCGACTACCTCAGGCCGGTTGATGAGATCGTTGTAATCGCCAGTTGTTGCGACCGGCTGCAAACCGAGATCGTTCTGTGCATCAGCCAAGGCTTGCAGGGCCTCTGTGCGTGCAGTTTCGGCTGCAGCACTGGAAATCGCGGCGGCGTCGCGCGCGGTCTCAGCCTGATCGCGCAGACCCGAAACACTGGTTTCAACGTCCTGCACAGAGAGCAAAGCAGCCTGCGCCCCGTCGCGGGCCATCTCAGATGCCCCCTGGGCCGCCAGCGCTGCCCCGGCGCTGGTGGCTGCAGCGGCTTCACTATCAGCCGCGGTTAGCGCTGCGGCCTGCGCGGCATCGCGAGCGGCCTCAGCAACCGCCTGCGCCGCGATCGCGGCCAGCTTGGCATCGATCGCCTGCTGGGCAGAACTGGCGGCGCTCGCAGAGGGTGCTTCCCACTCCGCCCCGTTCCAGAACCGGGAGCCGCCGCTTGCGGTGTTCCAATACACGGCCCCAACCTGCAACGGGTCGCCGTCGTTATCGGTTGCGGGATCGCTCGCCCTTGGTCCGAGATAGCGATCATCGAAGGTGTCGAAGATCTGCGCCACAGCGGCGCGGTCTGCGGCCACCTGAGCGGCAGACGCCTCCGCACTGGCCTTGGCGGCATCCGCATCCGTTTGGGCTGTCTCCGCCGCGCTCTGCGCAGCCTGAGCCCCGTCGCGGGCCGCTGCTGCAGCAGCAACAGCGCCGTCTGATAGCACATCAAGGAACTGATCAAACGTGCCGGTGTTGCCCTGGGCAAGCCATTGATCATAGACACTGGGGCCGGTGTCGCCGCGATCTCCCTTGTCGCCCTTCAGCGACAGCAGGAAATCAGCAACTGTTCCTGCATTCCCCTCATCGAGCCAGAGCTGATAGGCCGTCACGCTGAAATTCGAGAACACCGAGGTCCAAGCCTCACGCGAATTGGTGATCTCCGCGATCATCTTGTTGATGTCCTCGACCAGCTTCTGCGTCAGCCCCTGTGTGGGCAGGATGGCATATGCCAAGCCGCTGGCAGTCGGGACGCTGAGGGGCTTTGCTGCGCGCAGCTCTGTTGAGCTGACCACGGCTGCGATTTCCACCAAGCCCGGCACCCCTTCGATCATCATCGCCCAGCCGGGCTGCTGATTGATCCAGTTGGTGCCATCGCCCTGGACAGAGGTGCTGCCCTGAGTGATCGCGGCTGTACCTGTTGAATACCAAGCCATCTGTTATCCTTACGTTACTTGGAAAATCTTCCAGTTGATCCGGGGGTTGACGAAGTAGGCGCCGATGGCCTCCAGTTTCACCCGAAGAAAAACCCGCTGGTCATTGCCTGTGGCCCAAGTCGGAGTGATCAGTCTGCCAGGATCTCGACGCCAAGCGTCTGTAGGCTGTGGATTGCCAGGAAACCCATTCCACCGCGCGCCGGGCTGCAGCATGGCATTTAGCGTCCAGAAGGTGTTATTCGGATCAAATCCGCTGCTTGCGGTTGCCCCACCAGAGACGGCAGCGACAGCCACCAGTGCAACGTTCTGCGCCTGCCAGACATCGTTTCTACCAACCCGAATTCCGGTATTGATAAAGGACCAAACCGCACCATTGCTGAATGTTCCGCTCGGGCTGAAATACCCTTCCGCCAATACCAACGGCCTCGAAATGACAGCATCCGCAAACTTACCTTTGCCGGTTTTGAAGTTCAGCCGAATGCCGGATACTGGCACACCTTTGCTGTCTTCCTGATAGTTGTCGCTTTCAATCACATCAGTGATCTTTGCACGCCCGATCGTCCCGTCTCCAATCATGGCAGACCTCATGATCACCACCCCGTCCTTGATGACGAATGGGGCAGCGGTCATTGATCCATTGGCGCTAGCGACAACAAACCGATTTGCCTGAATGGTGAAGGAAGAAGTGACGCTGCCGTTGACGAGTTCAGACACCAACCCGAAGCCGGAAGCAACGCCGTTGTTGTTGATGTAGAAACCGGCTGTTGCAGAGATACCGTTAACAGAGGACTGGACGCTAGAGACAGAAGCGCTCAGATCATTGACAGAGGTCGCAACCACATTCGTAGCTGCAGAAATTGCCAGATCGGTCTCCGCAATGGTGTAATAGCTTGCGTCCAGAGATGCGCTAACGCCTGAGATTTGGCTCTGGAGAGATGTTGTCGCCGCCGCAATCGCTGAGTTGACCCCAGCAATGGTGTAGTAGTTGGCATTCAGATTTGCCTTAACACCGTTGATCTCAGAGCTAAGCTCCGTCCTGAGAGATGCAAGCGCCGAACTTTGCAGTGCAGCGGTGACGTAGTTCTGAACCAAGTCCGCTTTGACGCCATCAACCTCAGAAGCGAGCGCCTTGGAGCTTTCCCCCACGACACCATTGAGGCGCGCGTCCTCCAGGAAGCGCCCAGTGAGTCCCTCCAGATCTCTCTGCGCGAGCTGGTCAAGTGCAAAGTCGATGTTGCTGGTAAGCCCCTCGACTGCATCGATCGCGACACCATCCACGTGCTCCCAAAACTCATCGCTAAAGTCCTGCACTGCAAGACCTACGTTATTGGTTTCGACCTCGTACCAGTCCGACCAGTCGACAAATCCGCCACCGGCGACACGCAAGCCCACTAGGTAGACCTGCTTTGGCAGGATGCCTTGCGTGATCAGGAATGTGTGCCCCACATCCATTGAAACGCCGTCAGCAACGCGGACACCACCGCTGTCCAAAACCCGCCACTCGACACCCTCGACGGATGGCAACTGCGAGACTTGGATAGCCGCCCGTCGAGGCCGCCCGTCACTGTCCAAAATGTTTACTGCCTTCACTCGCACATCGCGCAGCACAAACAATTCCGGCGACGTGAGGCCAGGAAATGGCGCTGGCAAAGGGAGCTCGTCCTCAGATGACCAAGAATGGTCTGAGGGATCCACTTCCCTAACCTCAACAGCAGCCAGAAGATCATGTGGATGAATGATCTTCTTTTCGATCGAGAAGTGCTTCCCTTCATACTGGTTGTGACGAGAGGTCCACGAGATCACCGACAGGGGAGGAAGGTGAGCAAAATCTGGCGGCAGCGTAAAGCTATGCGTAACGTCCCGCTGCGCGTCCTCGATGTATGCCTTCCCCACACGCTGGACCTGCAGAGGAAAAGGGCAGGCCGAAAGCGCCAGATCTTCTGAGAGACGACGACCCTCATCACGTTGTTCAAGCTCCGGACGGATGATGCGATCAGCCTCACTCACTTCCCATGCTAAATCTGGATTGGGGAACTTCAGCGTGAGGCTGTTCATACTATCTGCGAGACTGGCAAACGGCGTCAGCGCCATGGGGGCATCAACAATCAGATCGTCATCTGAGAGAAACGCAGAAGGAACAGGTGGAGGGCCGACGCGCACAAACCAGCCACCCCCCTCCTCCGCCAAATCCCCTGTGCAGGCATCCATCAGCCGATCCAGAACCTCTGCAGGCTCATCGTCAGCGATCTTAACCTCGAACCCGCCGCGAAATTGCGGCTCACTCCCTCCGTCCGCTTTCTCAATAGAGCGGTCTGCTTCGTTCAGTGCAGCCGCCCACACGTCAAGCGGCAGATCCTCTAACGTCGCCTCCCCCCCCCAACGGGAGCCGTCAGGCAATTCGATGCCGCGAAGGACTGAGTGAGCTAATAGGGCAAGGTTATCCGATCGCACATTTGCCGCCACGCGAGGGTCAAACAGAGGCGCACCACGAACGCTAAATCGCACTTGAGGCAATCCAGAGAAGACTTTGTCGTCAGCTTCAAATTCAAGAATGACAAAGCACCTGCCACGCCCAATCATATCTACCCCCCAAGGGAAGTCAGGATGATTGCCGTAGTTGTCGATCATCAATTCGGGGGCTTCAGTCTGCGACCCATTAAAATAGGTTACATCCACGAGGCCCTTAAAACTGTCCTCCTTGGAGGAGACAGTCACACCGTGCTTGATTTCACCTTCAAGCACTAGTTTTTCGCCATTTACAAAGACTTCTTCCAGAGAGTGACCAGGCATACCCGCCAGATCAATCACGTAAGTCAGGATCTTCAGTCGATCACCCCGCGAGAGCGGAGGACAAACCCACGTGCCGGCAGTCCCGTAGTAGCCGAGAATAAAGCTTTCAGAGTTGGTGCCTCCCGTGAGGGTAACCTCTGTCTGAATACCACCCGTTTCGCGTTGCGCACGCCGCATCTTGGCCTTTGCGATCAGGCTCATTGCAGAGCCGACTGCCAACTGCAGCAATGCCGAACCGACAACACCAAGCGTGCCCACCCAAGCAACAACAGCCTGGAATACGGCAACGACGGGGGCGGCCTCTGCTGCGCCAGCGGATGCGAGAAGAACGACACAAACAGTGAGGATGATGCTCATCATACGCGGAACCCCTTATTTCCCGCCTGCAGAGGAACGCGCCCAAGGCCGTTTCTCTCCAAAACAAAGATCGTTGGCCCCTGGACAACTCCAAGGGCCTCCAAACCACCCTCCCCTTCAACAAGAGCGAGGTCTCCAACACCGGCCATAAGCGGCGAAATTTCCTGAAAGTGTCGAGACACCAGAGATGAAAGATCTCTGACGCCCTCTTTGCGGAGCAGTTTCATCCCATCTGGAATGTTGGAGTATCGACCAACATAGTCAGCTGCGAGATTTACTCCGGTCATCGCCTGGACAGCACCGGCAGCAAAAAGAGCGCAGTCGTGGACGCCTGGCCGAAATTGTTCGTGGGATACTGAAGCCAGATAGTCGCAAAGGCTTGTGCGCCACCCAGGGTGTCGCGTTATTTTTTGAGACATTTCGACCCTCATACGTAAGTTCTGAAGCCTAGTTCCGGTGCCGTTCCCTGTTCCAAAAGACAGGGACAGATCCGGAAACATCGGCGTGCCTGAAAAAGGCATCACCACCGCGTTTTGATTGCGCCGCATGGGATTTGAGGACGGGCACCTTGCGAGTAAGCAGTCTGGCGTTGGACACGAGCTTGAGGGACGTTGCGGCCTCACCACCGATAGCGCCGATATTCTCGCTCGCGCCGTCGACAACGCCACTGAAAATCCGGCTTACCTCGGTCAAAGCACCAGTGGATGGGTCAAACTGTGCAAGGTGAATCTGCGCACGGACAAACCGTACATCGCGCCCACGAACCAATTCGCGCACCTCAGGAGAGAAAGCGGCGAGGTTGAGACTATAGTTCTGGATCACCACACCGGCTTCCGAGGTGAATGCCTTGAGTTCCTGAATGTTGCCAGCGCCGAAAAACGCCCGCACTTCACCATCGATCTCAAACTCCTGGTGATCGCGACCATCCCAAATTCCAAGAGCAGATGGAGCACCAGTCTCACGATCTTTCGCTTCGATCCAAATGAGGACGCGGTTGTGTTGATCTCGGCGCGTTGTAACTGGCCAGCTCATCGGTAGGTCTGCCTCCATTTGAATTCAAAGCCCGCATCGTGGCCCGGCGTTCTTTCAACGGGCGTATAGGAATCGGGCACATAGGATGCTTTGCAAACAGGGTTGCGCAGAGTGACGACCTGCCCGACCTCCAAGCCGATCGGCAGAAAGGGCAACACGCGAAGCTCACACTCTGGAACACTCCCTGAGAACACTCCGCCACGCTGAATGCGGGCCAAGAAATACCGCAGGGGATTGCTGCCGTATTCGACGGACAGGTGATCACCGGGGCGCAGCTCAAATCCAGCCGGGAGCCCCCGCAGAACCAATTTGCGGCGGTCCGCCTGGTCAAGGGAGTGAACGACAGCGACACTGCCCCCCTGAAGAACACCCTGCTGGTCAGACTGCGGCGCTCTGCGCTTGGGATCGCAGACCAGGAACCGTGCACCGCCATGACGGATCTCATCCATCATGGCCTTGACTGCATCCTGAGCGTCATGCCGATTGAGCGTGACTGTCGCCTTGCCCTGCCAAAGCACATCGCGGCGGCTGGCCCTGATGACTTCACCAGCGCCGGTGCCGGTGCCAGTTTGATCATCAGGCAGATCAAAGGTGATCGAACGAAGCCGCAGCTTGTTCCAGAACTCAGACAGCGCGAGGGGTGGTTGATTGCTCATGTGTAGCGGTCCCGTGGTCTTTGTTGGATCTGCTGGACCTTCCCCGGCAAGGCGCGATCCGCGTTTTCAGCGGCACGGGAGATCTTTTGATCCGTTTGCAGATTAAGCTCCGCGACGATCTTGCCGTCATCGGTGAGGTGCATGGAGGATTGCGCGAAGCCGACAACGACTTGGTGGGTCTGGGCCTTCGACAGATCCGGCGCTGCGGCGGCACCTGCGGCCTTGCCAGCGGCAGTCACCATCATGCGAGACAGATCGTGCGGGATAACCCGCGCGCCGCCTGGCAGATCGATCAGCTCGCCCCCTTCCTCAAACACCTTAGCGATGCCGCCGGGGTGGTTCATGGTGCCGGAGGCATAAGCGGGAATTCCAAAAATCGTGCCAACGATCTTGCCAAAAATGCCGCCGCCACCGACGCCAGCAAAGTTGAACAGGCTGGCCATCAGCTTTTGGATGCCGCTGGAAACGAGATCCTGCGCCATCCGCTGCCAGACGTTGCGCATCACATCGCGGAGACTTTCTCCTTTGACAATCGCACCGGCAAGCGAATCCGAAATGCCCTTGATCTTGCGTTCCAGCTCGCTCTTCTGGCCCTTCTTTCCTTCTCCCTTGCCGCCCTTTCCACCGCCGCCTCCGCCTGGGCCGCCTTCCAAATCGTCCAGCTTATCCTTCAGGTTTTCCGCAGCACTGGCAGCGTTGTCGGTGTCAGTCTCTGTGCCCTGCATCGCCTTGCGCAGGGCTTCAATGCTCTGCATGGGCGCTGTTGCCATGTCGAGGAAGACTGCGCTTGCGCTACGTGCAGCGGCAGCGCTGACATCGATCTTTGCCGCCAGCTCATCCAGCTCTGCCGATCGGTCGCCAAAATTGGTGGACCCAAGCGCAGCCTCATAAGCCTCCTGAGCGGCACGGCTCATTTCTTCAGCTTTCCCGGCAAAGGGATTGGCGATAGAGCCGAGATCTACCTCATCGACCAATCCGATCGACAAGGAACCACCCCCCGCCCATGCTGGCAATTTATCCAGCGCGCTATTGAGCCCGGAGATGAAGGTATTGATCCGGGTCACCACCGCGTTGATCATGCCCTCCACGCCGTCAACGACAGAGTTTGCCGCCTGAAACATGAAGTCGCCAAGAGCGCCTGGAATACTCTTGAAGGAGGCCCGGAAAGCCGCCGCCGCCCCCTTCCCTGCATCCACGATAGCTTCAGCAGCATCGGTGACAGTGCGGATCACACCCGCCCAGATCCGAACCGCCTTGGCCTGGAAATCAAGGAAGGCCCCGCGCAGGCGATCAACAGCAGCCCAACCCGCGAGGCCGATGCGGCTGAAGATCTCTTTTGCCACATCCCACAGGAGCGACAAAGCCGTGCCCACACTCCCAGTGCGCTGGACCAGCTGCACAAACTGATCGATCAGCAGCCCTGCAGCCACCACCAGCGCACCGATACCAGTTGCCACCAGCGCGCTGCGCAGGGTGGTCAATGCCCGTGACAACCCTTTGACGGCCACCCCTGCGACAGCAGCGGCGCGAGACTTGGCCCCCAGAGCCATTTCCAGAGCAAGGGCCTGACGGGTCGCAGCGACAGCAGAGGCGACAAACTTTGTCCCAACCGCAACAACCAGCTTGATCCCGAAGGCTGCGGCAACAGCACCGGCAACAGCGGCAATGGTTCTGAGACTGACGCCCAGACCTGAAGCCGCAGCCACCAGCGCCGCGAAACCACCGACCACAGCGACAACCGGCCCCGCGATCGCTGACAGCGCAAGGGTGATCCCACCGATGGCAAGAGCCAATGGGCCTGCGACAGCCAGGAACGCCACGAACTCCGCAAGGGCCTGACGAACAGAAGGCGACAGATCACGGAACCATTTGGACGCATTTACAACCGCATTTGTGATGCGCTCCAAGACCGGCGCCAATGCCGCAGTCGACTGCAACAACACCCCCCGCACGGTCTTTGAAAGACGCGAGAGGTTATCATTGAAGTTCTCAGCAGCCTTACCCGTCTTCTGATCCACAACCAGACCCAGTTCGCGGGCCTCGTTCAGCATGCCCTGCAGACCTTCCCGGCCTCCGTTGAGCATTGGGATCAGGTTGGTGCCCGCGCGCCCGAACAACTCAAATGCCAGCGCTGTTTTCTTGGCCCCGTCAGGCATAGCCGCAAGGCGGTCTGCCGCATCTGCCATCACCTCAGATGTCGGACGCAGCTTGCCGTTGGCATCAGAAACGCTGATCCCAAGATCCCGAAACAGAGCGGAGGTTTTTTTGCCACCCGTGGAGGCGTCCTGCATGTTCCGCGACAGGCGGCGCAAACCGTTGTCGAGATCAGACGTGCTGACTGCGGACATATCAGCGGCGTGGCGGAGCGCAGAAAGCTCTTCAATCGGCACACCAAGCCGCTGCGCACTTTTGGACAGCTCATCAGCAGCATTGAGCTGATTGCGCACTGCCGCCAGCACACCAGCAGAAACGAGAGAAAGGCCAGCCCCGATCTTGGAGATGGCCTTTCCAAACCGCTTCACGCGGCTTTCGCTTTTCTTCAGACCGCTATCGAACCCGCGAGCATCGAGCCCAAGGGTCGCCTTGAGCCGACCGACCAGAGACATTTTAGCTGTTCCTTTGTTCTAGGAATTCTTTCCAGGTCATCACCGGTTGATCGCGCGAAGCCGCATCGATCGCACCGGGCAGCGCCTCAGGCGGCAAGGTGCGATCATGGCCCCGGAGATCGTCGCAGTATTTCTGGAGGTCTTTGCCTTCCATCCGAGAACCAACAAACATGGCCTCGGCCAGATCGGCCTGTTGATGCGCCCGGCGGCGAGCCGCCGAACGCATCTCTTCAACATAAGCGCGGGGGGTGATCCGCCAGAACCGATCAGGATCGAGCCCTGCATCAAGCCAGTCTGCACGGAGCGAAGAGACCCCTACCCCTTCGCTCCTGACTGATTTCCCTGCGCGGTATCCGCTACATCCTCGCCCACCTCAGGCTCTGGTAGCGCGCGATTGAGCAATGACCGGATCTGCTTGGGGTGCTTGGCAATGAACGCTTGCGCCTCCGCCAAGGTGGCATCTGGATGATGTTTGGCCATGGCCGCATGCACCAAACGGCGCAGCGTCACAAAGCCCGCATCGTCTCCGGACATTTCGTCCAGCGCGGCAAAGGCTTTTTCACCCTGAGCAGCCTCAAAGCGATCCAATGCAGCCATATCAAGGCAGAGGGTTTTCAGCCGACCACGGACCCGCCCTCTGACTTCACCTGTCGCGTAATCAGCCATGTGACCCTCACTCCTGGATCTGGGCTTGGACGATGACGCTCAGCGTTGCCATCTGGATATTCTTGGGACCGATCCCTTTGGGGATGTAGCCCTTGACGTATCCGGCAAAGACTTTCTCAGTCGCCGCCGCACCGCCCGCCTTGAGCCCAAGCTGCAGGGGCTCCCCGGTATTTTCCAGCCCCGCGAGAAGGACTTCGGTGGGACTGCCTGGCACGTGGTGCAGGTCGACCGACCAGACCGCAACCGGGCGCATGCCGGGGATGGCTTCTTCAGTATCGTTTGGGCTCCCCAAGTGGGTCACATCCAACTCACTGCGCGTCTGATCCGGGAAATCGAAGGATTCAATACCGGCCAGGGTGGTCCATGCGACAGGATCACCCACGCCGACGCGCACAGTTGAACCTGCGCCGCGAATAGCTCCGCTGCTTGACATATCGTTATGCTCCTATGTCGGAATGCCCGCATATGCGGGATTGAACTGGGCTACAGAGCTGCAGGCCAGTAGGTGAAAGAGAACATCATCGAGAGAGTGGAAACGGGTTTCTCCCCCGCGCTGTCCTCTTGATAGGTCGCCTCCTGAAAATTCAGCTCATGAGCTTCATCTTCCAGGGCCGACAACAGCAGCGCCTTGATCGACGCCGCATCTTCAAATGCCAGACTTTCGAGATCACCGTCTGAGCGCTTCAGTGCGATCACGATTGTGGTCACCACCTCACCGCTTGAGTGGGTATGTTTCTCATCATCTGTCCAGCGAGGCACCCCAACACCAAAGGCGGGCAAGGATGTCTCATTGATGCGTTTGTCCCAGATGCGGAACGTCTGGAACGCTGCAAAACGCGGGTCAGCAGAAATCGCCCCGCGCGCAGTGGCGAGGACATCAGCGATCTTGGATGTCATGGTTCAAGCTCCAGCTCATAGACCACGAAACGGTCGGCAGACGGTGACGGGCTTGGCTCGCCACTTTGCACAACAAACCGCTCACCGGGCGCGATGGATGGCTCTACCACATCGCCAAACGCAAGGCGGGTGGTCTGAGGCACCTTGAGAGTTGGGCTCATGATCAGAACCGGGAACCCATCGCTCCCCGCCACCTCGATCGGATCCCGGCGGAAAACAGCTTGGATGGTTTCGACATCGCCGCTCGCCCGTATGACCCTGACCGGATCACCGAATATATCGTTCAGCAATCCGGCCATGCCATTAAAGAAATGGCCCATCAGCGTTAGCGGATCACGCCATCCAGGAGGACCAAACCGCTTTCAGACGGGTTCGCTGCGTCCAGTACAGCCGCGCCAATCAGAGTATTGCCGCTCGCAGTGGTGGTGCATTTGTCATCAGCGCTGACCCAGTAGATCTTTGCGCCCTGCGCCCATGCCTGGGCCGACACTTTCGGCAGCGTGAAACAGCCCTTGCGGACGATTTCGACCTCTTCACCGGCGAGGGCATCATGCTGAGCGATACCGATAAGGGAGCCAACCTTGACGAGGCCCCCGGATTCCACATCTGCCGGAGCAATGACGGTGAGATGATCACCGGGCTTTACGTAGTTTTTCATGACAAACCTTCCTTTGTCAGAGTTGCAAACGACGAAGGGCGGCACATGCCGCCCTTTCGTCACATCAGTTCATGCTGGGAAATCGCCGGGCTTACTGACCGGGGATTTTCACAATGCCGCGGAACTCCGACGGGGCCGCACCAAAGATATGGCGCGCAGTCATCGTCACCTTGTCAGGGTTCATGCCTTCAACCGTGCGAACCGTTGGGGCCTGATGCCCTTCCAAATAGGCCACGGTAATCGGCGGCAGGTCAGACGATGCGACATACCAATCAGTGTCAGAACCGCCCTGAGCAACCGAGCCGAGATGCGGTGCGACAACCGGCGTCAGCGAAGCGCGCCACGGGTTTGCATCCGACATCTTAGCCGGGGTAACGTCTGCGATGAATTTGCCCGCGTCTGTTTCCAGCGCAGGAGGCACAATCAGCAGATCGGGCTCGATCATCAGGAAGTCTTCAGCGCCATCCGCAGAACCAAAGGCTTTCTGCTCCCACATCAGCTTGCGGGCCTTGCCAACGCTGTCCGCACCAATTGCACCTGCAGGGGCAATGTTCTTGTGCTTGGCATGGAACAGAGCGGTCTTGTCAGACTTCAGCACCGCATTGGAGCGCAGCAATGCCCAGACCATGGACGCCTCCATGAGCCGCGCGGCCATCGCAAAATCGGTGGGAATGCGATTAAACGCGCCCATGTCATCATTCATGACCGCTTCAAAGGTCAGGTTGATGGTCCGGCCACGGCGCTCGACCTTGAGACCTTCTGCCTCATCCGCAAGCGTCGCCTCTTCATACTCGCCATTTTCGCGAACCTTCTTGAGCTGGAAGTCACCGCCAAAGCGCGCGGCATGCAGCTCACGGAAATCGCTGGCTTGCATCGGCGTCCCGGTCAGCACCTGCCAATTCGCAGGACGGCGCTCATAGGCCGCGATAAGACTGCGGTTCATCACTTCGGTGGTGATGTAGGCGAAATCGCTGACACCATGTGCACCGCCCATCATGGTGGTGGAGCGCATGCCGCGCTGAACCTGAGCAAAAGTGTCAAAGCTGGAACCACCGCCCAATTCCATCGCGAGGCCCCGCACCCGCATACCACGGAACTGCTCACCCGGCCCAGTGTAGTCAGACATCAACGCCTGGATCATGCCTTCCATCCGGGTTTCGGTTTCGTCCTGACGGGCACCCACCGGAGCGGCCGGCACTACGCGATCAGGGGTCGCTGCCATCTGGGTCATGAAGCGAGCGCTCGCGGATTCTGTGGTCAGGCCCTGATCGATGGCGCTGTCGATCTGCATCTGCGTAAGCTGGCCCGCTGCAAGAAAAGGTGCCGCCATGGTGCGGATAGCGGACTGGCGCTGGCGCTCCGCCATGACGGCCTGTTCGATTTCGGACGAGTTGGCCATGGTTGTGCTCGGCGCTGCCCCTTCAGGCGGCGTGGCCGAGGGCGTCGGATTGGTGGTCTGCTGATTAGTATCTTTCGGCATCTCATGAGCCTCCTGTGAAGCGGTCATACTGACCTTGGGTTTCGCATCGGGCTTGCTGCCCGATGCGCGAAAATGCTGCATGCGTGTCAGGAACTGGCGGTGATCGCGGGCCATCTGGGTTTGCACCGCTGCAATCGCCTCAGCCTCAGGCACGTCTGATTTGGGATTGCCAATGACGGCATCTGCAAAGCCGGTCTCCACCGCCTTTGCCGCATTCATGTACGTCTCGGCAGTCATCATCGCCTTGACCTCTTCACTCGAAAGGCCAGAGCGATCTGCGTAGACATCGGCATAGGTGCTGGCGAGAGTGCGAAGGCGTTCCGCCTCAGCCTCATGAGCGTCCGCTGTTCCCCAACATCCACCCGATGGATCGTGGATCATGATGAATGAACCGGCGGACAGCTCGATCTGATCCGCCCCCATGATCAGCAGAGATGCCGCACTCGCGGCCATGCCGTTGACCAGGACAGTGACCTTGCCGGTATGCGCTTCAAACGCAGCCCGCGCCGCCTCCCCCTCGAAGGGATCGCCACCATTGGAATTGACCCGCACGGTCACATCGCCCGAAAACGACGAAAGCGCATCACGCACCATGCGGGCAGAGAAGTACCCAGCCCCCATCCATTCGCAGGTTTCGTGGTCGTGAATGTAGCCTTCCAGAACGATCTCACCGTTCAGGATCAAATCATTGCCGTCCATCTTCATCATCCTCTTCGATGGTTTCGTCCACGTCGGGGCGTTTGTTTCTATTGGCCGGAGCCGGTTGGCCCCCGCCGCGCTGGCCGTCCTCTTCCCGCTCGCGAGCAATCACGTCAGGGTCGTATCCAAGTTCGCGCTGTTTTCGCTGCAGGCTTGTCAATCCAGCCTCGATCTCATCGACGGCTGCACCGATCTCTTTTGCCGGATCAATCATCGGACGTTTCGGGGCGGTCCAGTCGATCGACCTAGGAACAGGCGGCAATCGGTTGGACGCCTGCGCCAAACGCCAGGCATCCCGCGTCCAGCGCGAGATCCCCATGCAGAACTGCGTGATGATGATTGCGCGCTGCCAGATCTCGACAAAGCGGTCCATCTCAATGCGGCCCATCTTGCCGGAACTGAAGTTCACCCCACGCAAGTCACCGAAGCTCTCATAGCTGAGCCCCAGCCCCATCGCGATTGTGCGGATCGCCTGGTTCATGAACTCCTGATAGCCATCGACCTTGGGCGGCTCAGAGGCCGTCACCTCCTGCCCGTCCTCCAAACCAACAATGGCGCCGGGCTCTAGGTGGCTGAGCTGTGCACCCTTGTAGGTGGCACCGTCAGTGCCAGCCTTCACGAAGAAGGCCAGCAGCGATCCGATCTTCTGCTTCAGGATCTGGGCATCCTGATAGTCGCTGATCTCGCCAAGCGTGGTCATGACCGGCGCAAGCCATGGGATGCCGCGCATTTGACCTGGGCGCTCAATTCGGCGGATGTGCAGGATCTGCTCTGCGGGGACACGGGTGCTGGTCATCTTGCGCCGCCTCCGCCAGCCGACCTCGCCCGGATGCTGGTCAAAGAGGTGATAGGCCACCGCCTTGCCAGTCGGCCCATACTCGATCCCTTCTATGACATCGTTTTCGCCATGGCTGGAGATACTCTCATCGAGATGGTCAACCTCCATGAGCTGCACCTGAAACGGCAGCTTCAGGTGCGGGTCGAAACGAGGATCACGCATCCGGCGGCGCACAAGGATCTCACCGTCCGTAAAGACCGCATTCATCACCAGCGTTTGCAAGCCGAGGATATCGCTGACCCCATAGGTGTCGATCGAGGGCGTCAGCAGGTGGTCCTGGATCAGATCCATTGCCTGACTGGCCAGATCCTCCCGCCCTTCCTCCATCCGCACCGATGGCCGAATGCCAGTACCAACGACGTTGCCTGAGGTCACATCCCGACCGCGCACCGCCAAGGCGCGGTTGCGCATGAAGTCGCGGCTCAGGTTGCGCAGCCGTGACCGACTACCAAGGGCAGCAGTATCCGCCGATGTACCGGGCGATTTCCAACCATATGTGCGCCGCCCCTTTGAGGCCGCGTCATAGTTCATCAGGGTTTGCGCAGCATGGCGCGCACGGACGCGCGCAAGCCCGCGCTCTGGGCTGATCGCCAGCACCGCTTTGTCGATCCAGCGCATCAGTAACCTCGCCCGGTTGTGGCATACGAGACAGTCATCCCACCGCCTCCGCCTGACAGGTTGCTCTCGATATCGCGGATGCGCCGGCGCATTTCCGCGCCGCTGGTGAAGGTGACTTTTTCGCCTGCCAGCTCCGCTGAGAGGACACCCTGGGCGTAGGCATCTTTCAGTTTCTGCAATTGCTCTTGCGTGT
>Ga0208015_1000185_pt1 | contig 41576 bp, 49 predicted proteins | sample 26BtaG_FD_184101 | JGI IMG/M metagenome (GOLD analysis project Ga0208015, IMG submission 184101) | Marine viral communities from Cariaco Basin, Caribbean Sea - 26B_WHOI_OMZ_CsCl (SPAdes) (version 2) | ecosystem: Environmental > Aquatic > Marine > Oceanic | place: Caribbean Sea: Cariaco Basin... | reverse complement strand
CTCTGCCGACTCTGCTGCCAACCATGCCGACTCTGCCCACCTTGCTGCCGACTCTGCTGCCGACTCCGCCGACCATGCTGCCGACCCTGCCCACCTTACTGCCGACTCTGCTGCCGACTCTGCTGCCCACCTTGCTGCCGACTCTGCTGCCGACCATGCCGACTCTGCCCACCTTGCTGCCGACCTTGCTGCCGACTCTGCCGACCTCAATTCTTTCAATGTTGCGTCACCATCAATGTATCGTCGCGCCACATTGATACTGTCTCGCACCCTTGTGTCATCAGGTTCCCAGTTCTCGTAATTCTTTAGCGTATGCTCCGCACACTCACAAGAGAATAACCTAAGTAATTTGTTTACACCCTCTCTTTGTGCTTGTGGGACTGCACAACTAAGTACCCATAAGGTATCTCTCAACCCAAGTACGTCAAGTACATCAACTACATCGATCGGGGTGCTTTCACCAAATTTCTTTATCCCACCAATATGTTTAGCGTATTTTCTGTAACTTTCCTGACACGCACCCGCTTGCCTTGCTAGTTCAAAAGATGTGGTTATCAATTATCCATTCTCCTTTCACCCAAAACAGCGCAGTCAACATCACTGTCGATGCTCATCCCGCGTGGTTCCGTCAGATAGCTTTACTTTCTTGTACTTGTACATCTTTAGCCACTTCCTTATAATGCTGTGCTAAAATATGTCTGACCTGTTGAGGGAAACTACGAGTTTCGTTTTGTGCATCGAGTTCAATAATTTTGTGGAGGTCTTGGGGAAAACCGATGGATTTAATAATTTCAGCTTGCTTCATGTTTTAATCACCCCTTAATTTGTAATACAATACCACAATATGTAATAACCGTCAACCCCGCAAAAGTTAATATTTGTTTATGTTGTAATTTGTTGACAATTGCAACAATTTATGGTAAGGTGTAATTATCCCGAAGTGTTAGCTGAAAAGGTTAACAAAATATCAAAGGGGAAGGAGGTGAAACAGATGGTTATGAATCCAGTACCGGAAATAGATCGGGTTGTGGCGGAAATCCCTGGCAGGGTGAAAGATTGCCGTATTAAGGCGGGGCTAAGTCAGGTGATTTTAGGGAAGGAGATAGGGGTAAGCCAAACAATCATCCAGAGGATTGAAAGTGGCGAGGCCGACCTAGATATCGAGAGGGCTTTTAAGATAGCCTACGTGACAGGGCAACGTGTATCCTATATAATGGGGCAGACAAACGAGTTGACCCAGAATCCAACATTTCGACACTTACATTTTAGACGTGCTGGGGATTGGTGTAGCGGTAACACAGGTGACTCTGGATTAGAGTCTATAGAAAATCCCAACTGTGATGCGTGTGTGTGGTGTCAAGATTGTGCCAACAACCTTCCGTCAGAATTCTCAAAATCACCTGACACAGAACCCCGGAATCTCCTATCTAAATCCACATAAACAATCGGTAACAAAATTGACAACCTCGTATCTATGTTATACGATGTGCCCATCTGTTTACATCGAGGGTAGAGTTTTGTTTACAGGCTTGAAATATATATTGCGGAGTGGTAATATTGGCACACTATGGACGTAAGTTTAATGCTTGAGAAGAAACTGAAGCGGTGGAAGTGGAGGCGCACTATCACAGGCGTGATTATTGAAAAGTTGGTCACAGAAGGTAAGAGTGAAGAGTACATAAGGCAGAATTATAGTGTAGCTGAAGTGTTATTGGCTTGGCTGGAAAAGAACGGATACACTGATAAACCAATTGACACTGCGGCTATACACAATTTCTACCAGTATTTAAAGAAAACCCGAAAGGTTACGGATGTTACAATCGCCACCTATGACCGGATCATCAGGCGTATTTATAAGATAGCGGTTAAAGATGGGTACTTAACTGAAGACATAATGTTAGATGTTCCCAAACCCAAAGCCTCGCTGAAACCACCTGACCCATTCACAAAACTCGAAGTCTCTCGTATGATAGACGGGTTAACGGGTCATGAAATGGAAACTCTTTACAAAGCGATTATCTTGATGGTCTATGATATCGGCGTCCGGTCCGGGGCGTTGTGCAAACTCAAATTGGGTGATGTCGATATGGAAACCGGTGACGTTCTGGTGATAGAAAAGGGAGGGAAATACAACCTATTGAGGTTTGGGGAAAAGCGCACACCGGAAGCATTAACACAATGGTTGGCAATTCGGCCTAAAAGTGAATACTTTTTTGTCAACCGGAGAGGGAAACAGTTAAAGCCCAGGGTTGTCTGGTATGCTGTGCAAGTTGCTTGTAAACGCTCTGGCGTCAGGCGAAGAAAGGAACACAATCTAAGGAAAAGCGCCGGGTGTGAATGGACACTAAATGGCATGAGCCCCGAATATGTCCAACGGTCTTTAGGTCACACTGATTTCAAGGTAACATATGAGCATTACATTCAACCGGCTATGGATCAGAAACGACTTGAGGAAATGAGGGAACATTCCCCGGCGGATCGATTATAAAACATATGATGGTTTAGGTTTCATTGCCATCGGTTTGGCCTGCTTTATAACACCGCTGGCACTCGCCTTGGCCCGGAAGGTATAGACGAAAAAAGAGGGAGCCGACCGAAGCCGACTCCCTCAATCCCTGTGGGGGACCAACAGGTTAGACTATTTCCCCGTCTATAATCCTCATGTTGTCCAGTTGGAAATTACCGCCCGAAGTTTTTTCCATCAGGGCAAATCCGTGGTTCCATTTATTAATAGGCATATATTCCGGGTGCAACTGGCAACAGCAACCAATCGACCAGCACGTTATCAGATCATCCCCGATATCCGGCTCGGTGTGTTCTGATGTCTGGTGGTGGTGGGCGCATAAAGATGACCTCTTGGCCTTTAGATATAAACCCCTGGCTGGATTTACCGGATTGTTAAGCGATTGCCAGAATTCATGACCGTGGATAATATACAGTTTGCCAGCTCGTATCCTCCGCTTATCCCCAACAACCTCGATTCCTAGTTTATCAGTGTGCAGCACTGACTCTATTCGGAATTCGGGAATACCGAAAAACTCCGGAGCCTTTTGCTGCATATAATAATAGAATCTGTCATCATGGTTGCCGAGTTTATAAACGATTTCGGCGTCCGGAAACAATGTTCGTAACGCCATCAGGAATTGAATTAGGGCGTTTATCGCTTCCTTGGTATCGTCAACCGTCGGGTCTGTCCGGAATTTTGATAGACGATAAAAGTCTATAATGTCACCGTTGAGGATCAAGAAGTCCGGGTCGAATTGCTTGGCCCTGTCCAATACGACTGACAAGCCCTTATTATCCTGAAACGGAATCTGTGTATCGGCCAGGATAAGCCCACGTTTTAACTCGGCGGGGATGGTGTAATCCTTATAGTTCAACGGGATATAAGGGGGTAGTGAGTACGGGTTGTTCTGTGTTGGTTCCGGTAGATAAAATCGCTTATCCGCGAAATTATACTTGCGGTTACAATCCCCGTTGCGGCCCCGGTAATTCCTGATGTTCGACCGAACTTGCTCCAGGTCTTTGAATAAGTGGCCGTGTTGCCCGAATACCATCCGTGCTAAAGTTCGGTTTGGCAAGTCTGGATATTTCTCTAGGTAACTGATTAATAGGTTTTTTGTTTTACTGCTTGCCATAGCTCCCCCTTGTTACATTTCCTCGTTATTCCGCAAGCCTTACATCGTTCCCGTTTTATATTGTCACTCCCAATCATCACCGTCTTCCGCTGATGTATCCCCGAAGGGTGGATAGGGCATGTCGGGTCTATAACGTGGGGGTATGACTTCCTGACATTCATCACACCATCGATAGCCAGATCTTTGCGGGATAGGTTCTAGCCGTCCTTTGCATCGGGGCAATTTGGCATAAGATTCACCTCCCTAAGTAAACATATTTGCTATGGCAGCAGCGACAATAGCCCCAAGTATAATGTATTGGAGCCGTTCAGTTCGTTTAATTCGAGTAGTTAAGTGGTTGTTTACGGCTTCTTCAAGTAGTGTGACTCGTTCTGAGAGGGTTGGTTTTTTCATATAGCACCATTCTTCACAGCTTGCTTACCGTATGCAAAACCTCCCCCGATGCCCACTAATGCGATTATCTGTGAGCCGTCTAGGAATCCCTCAATCCCCCCTACCACGCACAGGGCTATTAGCCCAACTGAAAAGATTATGTCGTCTATGTACTTCATGTCATATCTCCTTAAATCTGCCAAAGTCCAAACTCGCAATCATAGAGTCCAGTCATTACCTCATTATCAAATTCCCAAAGTAAATCGTTCTGAGGTTCGAGTACCCACAGCTCGATATCATCTGTCTCTTCATCCCAAACGAAGAACGCATTATAGCCATGCCCCCCGGAATAATCCGTGATAAGCACGATGTTGTTGCAAAGAGTATCCCACGCGTAGTCCCCCCATGCTTTACGGGCTGATTTGTCACAATCTCGATAATTAGTTATGTACCTGGATGTGTTAATCTGACTCCAATCAATCCAAGTGGCTACATCCACCATGGTTGGGATTCTGTACTCAGTATCCATAGGTGAACGATGGAACTTGACACCGTACTTGTCCATCGTGCGTTCAATCACGTCACCGTTGACTACCTTGAAGTTGGTTACTTCATACGGATATTCCTCTTGTGCACCCTCTTCCAGTTCCTTAATTCGCAAATCACGAAGGGTTATAATGTCTTCCAGTACCCACATCTGGTCATTGAGAGTGGCGATTTCCTGGTTCAATTCGGCAACCGTAGTGTTACATATTGCAAGGTTACTTCTCATCTGGAATAGTTGAGTGTCCTTCTGTTTGATTACTTCCTCAAGTTCTGAGATGACGGCCCACGTTGAACAATCCTGTTGAACCCGATTCCTTTTAAGACACATAATCCCCCCTATACGAAACCTTTATGAACCACCTATATAACCATTAACCCTGAGAGATGTGAGGATTGCATTGATTTTTAATTGGAGGACTAGAAAATTTGCCTCAATAGTATTTTCCGAAACTGTGTCTGCCCCTGCACAATCAGTTAATGCTCCCATTCAGAGTAAACCGTAGCTTTGCAGGGCATTTATGATTTCGTTGATCTTTGTTTCGTGCAGAGCAAAGTACCATTCAATATCAGACTCATCCACAGTATCGCCACCTGCGACATCATATGGAGCTAAAGATAAATCCGCTACACTGTCCTTGACCGCCGGGGCAGTTCCGAAAAAGCCGATATTACTACCATCATGGTTAAGGTCGCCGTCAATGTTAAGGTCGCCGCCAATCTCTATCTCATTACTAGCTAAGATGTCATATACATATAATTTCTTAAACCTGCGATTACTGAGTCCGAGATCAGTAGGAGAATTACCCCCATAATCATATCCAGGGTATATAGCATCAGCATTCCATATAACTACGTCGTCACCATCTGTTGTGTATAAAACTACATTTCCACCACCAACACCATCTCCTAATCCAGTCGCTAAGTACATGTCTTTACCATCACCAGCGAATACGCGGAAATTGCCAAATACATTACTATAATCTATGGACCCGACTTTGTCGCCGGAATAATGAAAGGTAATGCGCTCATTATCATTACCACTAATCTTTATACCGTCTGAGCCTATAACAACATCACCGGCACCAGCTTTGATCGTCCCGTCTGTGGCATCTATGTGAAATTCCTCTGTCTCCGTTTGGCCTGAATACGAAAACCCTTTGATTCCAGTAGACTTCAGTTCAAGCCTGTTCTGAGATCCAACCCCCAGCCTGACCTGTTCCTCGTTTACCAGATAACTGGTTGAGGCAAGTTCAATCTTTCCCTCGCTTATCTGTGTGGCACGTACCCTCTCATAAACAGACCCGTCAGGCATCCCGTCAAGGTCAAAACCATTAACTACAGTTTCAGCAGTAAGTTGAATCCTCCCTTCCGAGATATGAGTTGAGAGAACTCTTGCATATGTGGTTCCATCTGCTATATCATCTTGGTCTATCGATGTTAAATTGATATCTTCAGCCTGAATAGACTCGGCGTACAGGTTCTTGACCTGCAACCTTTCCATTGCAGCATAGTTGTCATCGTAGGTTTCCAGTAAAGCAGTAACCCTTTTAGCGTCTTTCCACCCGCCAAAAGTGACCTGCATGTACGTTTCGCCAAACGGGTCAACATTGCGGACAATTTTTGAGACATTCCCTGTCCGGTCTTTACCGCTTCGAGAGGAAGTTATCTTGATATAATCCCCCACCTCTTGGCCGGCATTGATGAACGGTATGATGGTTTGACCTATATTCCTGTGAAGTTGAAACTTTGCTAGAATTGCAGCAGCAAGGTTGTTCCCTTCCGCGTCACTGGCTAATGCTCTCTGGAAATACGCTCTAAACTCACCTATCTTTTCTGATGTATTTGCGGTTCCTTGATACGCAGTAGCATCGGGAAGAGAGTCAACTACTATATAATTAGGAACGGTTGATGAATCCCTGTATCGCTTCGAGAAGAACTCATGCTCATTTGCTACGTTAAATTTGTACTCGTAATCGTAGGTAGCCCCTGTTATCGTGGGGTTAAATACGTGCAGTTCTCCATCGTCTTCAAAACGGGCTATGCACTGGGTCATGTCCAGTAATCTTCGAATTGCAGACTTCCTCGTGCTGTTCCTGTAAATCCTGAAACCGTCTTTCGGGACATAATTGGTCATCATCGAGTCTTCAGAGTCAAACGCCACATCATAAGCGGTACAGTGGTTGAACTCCGCTAGATGGGTCTTCCCGGTATCCCCCATGATTTCCCGTATCCAGTCCTTGACCGTCCGGGTGTCCGAATCAGTAGGCACTACACTGTCTGATGCCCGGTCATGCCCGAGCATCGACATCTCACTCTCGCAGTACAGGATGATACTCAGGTCACCGGGAGAGTCCGTGTAATCCTGGTCAATTACTTTTACATCCGTGCAGTCAGAGTAAACACCCGCATCACTTATCCATGCACCATAGGAGATAACTACTGTATACCCTTTGAAGTCAATATCATTGAGTGCCTTGTCGCTGTTATCCAGTACGAGGGTCGCTTTACCTTCAAAAAGCTGTTCCTCATGCCCCAATATTTTCTTCAGGATACGCCCGGACTCAGTGTTGTTGTCCAGATAATAGATGTAAGTACCGTCTTGCTCTCCCGGTGGCGAGGCGTGAGTTAACGTCACCTTATAGGCAGCTTCTAGATAGGTGAGTTTCTGTGCTGCTAAAAGGCCAGAATTAAGTGTCCTCATCGTGCATACAAACGGTTATAACGAGACATTTTATTCTTGTATTCATACTCCAATCTCAAAAGTTCTTTACGATACAGTGCCATCTTGCGCTCACATTCCCGTTGGGATAACTGAATAATCTTTGTTGCAGCATTGAGCCTTGCGTTAACTTCAGACAGATAAGCGGCACCTTTATTGATATTGGTAGCCGCAACCTGTAATTCTCTTCCAGCAAGACCAGCGTATGAGGCGGCTATCGATTCATCTGCTTTGGCCTGTCCAAGATAGCTTTGTGCGGATCTGAAAAACCCAACAGCAGTATTCAATTCACCGTTGGCCTGAGAGATATAATCAAGAGAGGCTTTACCAACTATGGTATTGGTGTTGAGTAAGGCGCGACCGCTATCAAGGTCAGTAACAGCCTGGTCAACTTCAGCTTTAATCAATCCGATTTCTGTTGCAGCATCGTCAACAATATCCGATACCTTAGCAGCTTCCGTCCTTCCACTAGCTACGTCAGCCAGAGCTTGAGTCACCCTTGCAGTTGAAAGCCCTATTGCTGTCTCAGCCGTCCCGATAGTTGTAACAGCGTTGTTGACTTCATCTCTACTTTCCTCAAGCCAGTGCTCCCACGCATGAGCTATCATGCCTTGAATCGTTACCTGTTCTTGATCAGGGTTCATGGTGTTTGAGGCAGCAGTATCACCACAAGTATGGTCCTCTGCAAGCGTGAGTCCTACGATCTCACCGATATTCCCGGTTTCTGAGGCTACATAGGTAGCTGTGATCTTAAACACACTCGCGCTCACTCTGGTTATGACGTAGGTATCGTTATAGCTGGTTGTCCCTACAATCGTCACCACGTCGTTTGTCTGTAATTCGTGGTCCGTGTTATCCGTTCCTGAAACATCAAGCGTGACATTGACCGTGATACCGTCTCCGTTGTCCGCTACCGCGGTAATCTCAAGCCCGGTGGAGGGGCAAGAGTACGTCTCCATCGTGATCTTTTCATCCTCTTTCCATTTTTTGTTACGATAAACAGGCGGGTCGCTTCGATACGGCCACTCAACCAGAATCACTTCTCTCACCCGCGAAACATTGTCAGTGAAGTATGAAAGGTCGAGGTCGAGATTATACGGGCGTCTGGTTCCCCCTGTGGTAGTCATGCGCCTTACTTTAATAGAAGGAGCTTTTGCGCTTATCTCCTGGATAACTGTTGTTGATATTTGGGTAAATTCATCGTCTGACCAATCGGGCATAGCTTTACTCCTTTAAGTCGGGCTTACAGCGTCTATGGTTGAGTAACTGCATACTCGTCTCTTGAATCCTGAATGTCATCAGCGTTGGCTTGAAAAGGAAACAGAAATGTCAACAACAGGATATAGACTAGAACTATTCTCAATTAACAACCCTTGTTGAGAGTGAGGGTTCAAATATCGCCGAATACGTCCCTGAAGCAATAGCAACAACCTGCACCATATGATCGGACGTTGACGGTGTGCCTGAACTAATGCCACCGTCCAAGCCTAGATATAATGTGTCGCCAGTAGTCCATGACCATCCAGTATCATAAAGTTCACTTCCTGAGAAGTAGACTGGTTTCCCGGCTCCTGTCCCACTTTCACCTGCAATAGCTATTGCTATTGCGTTAGGGGTTCCACAAGTAGCATCTTGATATACCCCATTAGTAGTGAGTGATAGAAGATTCCCGAATCCCTGAGTGTTCTCGGTAACAGTTTTGTTTTTGTAATCGCCGTATGCGGTGTCATCAGTAGTCAATGTGTTTAGGAGTTGAGTACCTATATCGGCCCCTATAATATTACTTATAGCGTTCCATCCACCACCACTATCATCTACAACACCGTAAGATGTAGGGGTATCAACTTCCTCAACATTGATGTTTGTAATTACGTTGTTGGTACCACCACTGGCTATGTAGACACCCCTCATAGACCCAGTTCCAGAGTTGCGTTCTAAAGTGATATCATTATAGATACTTCCATCAGCTTCAATATACAACCCGTAATAACTGCCAGTCATGAGGGATTGGCCTAACACATTACCATTAGAGAATATTAACGAATCACCAGACCCGGAGCAATATATCCCGTTCTTCCACTGAGCGCCCACATAGAAATTAGTGAATGCTAATCGACTTACGTTGTATGTTACTATGCCATGCTCGGAATAAGCCCCATCAACAGTTGTGTTAACGAAATCGCTCTCACTCCCACCGGAGAAAGTAATCGCGTCTTCTATTTCCCTCACCGCGCCACTACTACCAGTTGCGTATGTGTTGGTGAGATTGGTGGTCATTGTAAGAGTGCCGCCGGCGATACTGGAAATCGTATTGACTTCCCTGGAATTATCATCAAATATTCTAACGGCCTCGCCAGCAGTAAAGGTTGCTGTACTGCTAACACCAACATCTTTTTGTCCTGATGCAGCATCAGAAGTCATGGTTGAGTTGGGACCGGATTGTTTCAATATTGTGAGATTAACTGATTGGATGCCGTCGCAAGAAGTTTCCAAGAACACCGGCGAACTTGAAGCACCGGACATTACTACAGTGTTTATGCGAGTGCTGTTAGTGCTTGTGCAATCAAAACAGTTATCGTAAGCACTACCCAATCTGAGGTTTTCCATGAAGAAATAGTTGGGAACATAAGATCCTGTGCCAGCAGAAAGATTAATAATATCCCCAGTTGTTTGATTAGAACCGTTTCCGCTAAGTTGCATATCTCTCAGCGTGAAATACTCGACATTATATGCCGCAGTTTGGTGCATCTCAAACATGTTGCAATCGCTATTATTTGCTAGCACAACATAAGTAGCCTCTATACCCTGCCCTTCCAACGTAACCCCTGCATACTGAGGGGTGTATATGTAGATTGGTGCAGATATAGTAAAGTCACCTTCGAGTAGCACGACCTTACCGCCACCAAGATTAACCACTTCTGTAATAGCAGCATTTATTTCTGTCTGGTCGTCTGTGCTGTCACAAAGAACATCTGCTTGTAACCTGCTTAGTGTACCTGCATTTGAAGGGGCTATAGTAATTATCGCCGCGCGTCCAGTTGTTCCGGTTAGCACACCCGTAACTTCAAGAGTGCTGAATGAGGCTGGATAACCCTGTAAAGCAAGGTCTCCCGTTCCTTCGGGCACAGAGGTTTCTTGTGGTTGTGGGGTGTCCTCGTGATCTACGTTAAGACACCCGACGATGGACAGTAACAGAAGGCATATAATAAGGATAATAAAGGATGTTCTGTTTTCACTCATATCGCTTCTCCACTATGTCTCCAACATTCAACCCATACTTCATTGGTTGAATCCCGCTCATACTCGATACGATCTGTAAGACTGTTTTGTGTGAAGTCTCGCCCTACATCCGCTATTTCCATCAGTTCAAGATTCCCAGAACCGTGTTCATGGGTCACATAGTCATCTGAGGTTCCGTAGGTGAGTTTGAGAGTCAGCCGCGTTCCATCCGCACACCCACCGGAATTGATAGTTTTGAGAGTATCTGCACCCGCGCCAGATCCATCCTCAACCGTGAGAGACATATACCTCGCGCTACGAGTGATAGCCCCATCTGTTATCTCAGCTTCGACATACACAGAGGTAGAAACTCCGGTTGCCCTGAGAGATGTCTTTACCTCATCGATAATCCCTGTGAGTGTTTTATGTGCCATCTGTTACCTCTTAAATAAAATGAGGGAGGCCGTTTCCGACCTCCCTCCTGTGGTTTGTGTTTTTACCTTGCTTTAATAAGTGTTACACGCGCTCCATGTGGTTCCGTTGTGTATGAACAAGGCATTTACCGAGCTGTTGTAGTATAGTTGCCCCTCGGCAGGTCCGTTCGGTGTACCGGATTGATTAAGATAAATCGTTCCGGTGAACGTGTGTGTACCGACCGATGTTGGATCGTTCAGTGTGAGTGTGGCCCCGTCCTCACATGTGAGTGTGGCCCCGCTTTTAACTGTTAACGTGCTACGCACTTCTACGTTATTGAATTTCTGTGTGCCCTTCCACAAAATTGCGTCAGGTACTTGTTCATCCGTGTCGTCACCTCCACCAGACGAACAGCCAATAGCAACACCGGCAACCACCAATACCAAGACAAGCAAGGCGAGCATATATTTATTCATTCATTCCTCCAAAACCAAATAGGATATGTTGCCATTCCCTAATTGGTTAAACATTTGTCTGTGGATCAGCGGTAATAAAGGCTGTGACAGTACCCGTTTCTTCAGTTGAACCGGCCTCAATATAGTAAAGGCCAAGGTACTGCTGTTCAGTACCAAGCACCGCCCCTATCGGAATCACAATAGGGCTTCTTGCAATAGTCAAACTGGCAATCGCAATAGCCCCGGTCGTTATTTGCACGGTGGAACTACCGTCAATGGTTCCGTCAACATCGGTGCATACCTGGATTTCGTATGACGTAGCTGTGGTAAATGCAACATCGACGCAAACCACCACGAAAAGGGGTTTACCACCAAAGAATTTTCTCGCAGCCGAGAGATTAACAACATTGGTAGAGGCAGCAGTAGCTACGAGGGCTTGTTCGTCACTGAGTAACATTTGATGATCTATATACATTTCATAACCTCCTAGCTAATGGTTGCTTCCGTCTCAGTGATGTTGTCGCAAACATGGATAGGTGCACCCAGGAAACTGACTTGAGGTACACCGGCAGGCATGTCGATGGTCAGATTGACATTCGACTTATTCTGAGCCTGCTTGTGCAGGAACTTGGCAACAGTTGGATTGCAGTAAATGAATGTCTTAGCCAACATTGGCCCAAGTTCTGAGGTAGGACGCGCGTAATAGGCATCGACCATCTGATCCAGTAGATCAGCACCACTCGCAGCGTCAGCGGTCAAATTGGATATGTCGATATTGCAAATGCGAATGACATACCGATAATCCATGACTGCTAAACCGAGTTTCCATTTATGCTCAGTGACCCACGCCATATAGTCGTAGGTGTCTGAGTCATGTACCATGATTTTCCCTAGATCATTTGATTGAAGACCGGCTGGTGATCCCTTCGGGAATATAAGGGAAGCAGTCTGTGGCCCCCATGTAACAAACCAGATAGAGGTGTTATCAGAACCCGACCCGCTTGCACTCAGCACTTGGTCTTGACTGGTAGAGTCATAACGCTTGTCCAGTCCGTGCATTTGTTCGGGGTTGGCTCCCTGATCACCGTAGAAAATTGCGGTGGCTACCTGGCTTGATAGACCGGAAACAAAAGCGTTGTCCTCTGATGCCCGGAAAGCTGCTTGATCGCCGTTAAGTTCGGCAAGGTCAGCATCCACTTTTGAGAAAGCATTGAGTATCCCGCAAGTGTCGGTCGACTGTTCGGTCGTGGACTTGGTGGGCTGTATACCTTTGTTAATCAAACGCCAAGTTCCACTTGGTTCCGAAGTTCTTTCTGTGTGTTGGTGCCCGGTCGGAAGATTACCTTCCATAACATTCGCATCGGCTACAATCGGATTAGAAGCCGCAAGGACTTCTATGATTTCGTCAATGCCGCCACCGGGCTTGTTTCGCTGTACCCAATCCATAAGGGTCAGGTACGTCGCGCCTCGTGTCGCCATTTATTCTTCTCCTATTAGTACATAGTTGGATATCTCTCTTTGAGAGATGCGTCAGGAGAAGAACCGGAAGTGTGACCGGAGTCGGTACGAACTTTCGCGGAAGGCTTGGGGTCCCCTTCTTCAGAGGCAACTCCCTGTGGAGCCATTGCCTTAGCCACTCTTTCAATAACCGCTTCATCGGTTATCCCTTCAACCGCTTCTCGAAGGACTTTGGCATCTACGCCATAGGTGGTGGCTAAACTGGCAATCGTCTCTTTTATGTTGCCTGCCGCTTCTATTTCGTCTTGAGACTTGACTTGAGCTTGCAAACGAGCATTTTCTACCTCAAGGCGACTGACTTTGTGCCGTAATTCGACCACAGCAGTTCCGTCTTCATCACCTTTCCAGTTGGCAAGTTCCCGCTTTTCGATGTTATCCAAGAGCTTCATGTAGGTATCGCGCTCAGTTGTTAACTGGCTTGATTCCCTTTCAGCCCTTATTCTGGATTTGTCGGATTGGGACACTCTGCCTTTGACGCTATCCAGCTCGTGTTGTAGCTTGTCTACGTCTACTGACTCGGGTTTCTTTTCGGGTTCCGTCGAGGGACTTCCTTGACCATCTGAGGGCTTCGTAACGGTAGGGGCAGGGGCTTTCGCGCCATCTTCTACAGTTGCCGTTGCGCTCGCAATGGGATTAGTTTCGTCGCTCATGTTTCTCCTTTTGTTTTGTTTTTCCCAATAAAAAAGGGAGCCATTTCTGACTCCCTCTAAAGGGTCTTACTATATAAAGTTATAAACTAACTGTTTTGTATGGTATTATTCCCAAATATCTTTCGGGAAACCTTCAAATGCTTCCCTCGGTGTATACATAGCCATTTGAGAGAACGCGAGTTTTGCTTCCTCGTCTGTCATGTCTTGGCCGAGTCTGTCCTTCATGTAACTGATAATCCATACTAAAGCCGCTTTTTCCTCATCTCCCGGCAAATCAGGAACTTCAAATAGAAGGTTGCCGTAGAAAGGCTCTAAGAACCAAGGGAGTTTAGTCCCTACGTCCCATTCATCCTGTCTAGTTCCATAAGCTGTAGCGTATCCTTCAACTGGGAGATAAGCAGTTCCTTTATCGTTGTATGTTTCAAGTGCTTTCTTGTAAGCAGGGGATATCTTTTGAGCGTATTCATGGGCTTTGGCATACCATGTATTAGTGTCATACCCATGCTCTGTACCACCACCCATTTCTTCAGGTAATTCCTCAAAATAGTTTACGTGGGCAAATTCGTGAGCTATGATTCCTGGTGCGCGTTCGAGTGTAGTATACTGCTCGTTTATATCTATATCTCTGCGTCGGCGTGAGTATGCCCCTGCATAATCTACATTTTCACCTTTTGCAATTTTAACAGTGTAATTTCTCCATTTCTCCCATTCACTTTCAGGTACACCCCACGATTCTAACCATTGATTTACATATCCGGGTATTCTTTCTTCTGGTGGCTTTAATCCTGAATAATACTCTTCCATTCTCTCAACTTCCCACCTCATCTCAAGTTCACCAATTTTTATAACTCGGTGGTGCATCTGAGCAAACTCGGCATGACCAACTGATTCGGGGTCTATCACATCCATTTCTTTGGAAGAACCGTCCTCAAAAGTTATGGTTTCGCGTTTATAGCCAATGTCCATTCCTTCCCACAAATCCGTAGACATAGACCGGCTCCAATCCTTCAACTGTATCCGTTTGTTATGTTCGTAAATGGGGTCGTCTATCTTATCTAACCGTTCCCATTCTCTGTATTCTTCCTCAGTTGGATTCCACCCCTCATCGGGTGTTCCTTTATTGGTTCTTATTCGCTCCATCGCGTTTCTGATTTGAGTGATTTGGTCAGGTGTAATATCCCTTGCTTTCATTTCAGGGGTAATACCTAAATGTTCGAGTATAGCAGGGTCTAACTCATCCGCTTCGGTTAACAGGCTTTCTACATCGTCTTCTGGTTGAAGCGGCATCAATGCCTTTCTCCCCCCAAGTTGTATATCTTCCAAGGCTTGCTTCTCTAGTTCTTTTATGGTTATATCTACATCGTCCTCTGGTTGTAGTGGTGGAGATAATACCTTTCCATAAGTCGGGTCACTCGCCATCTTGGAGACCTTACCACTATCAACTAGCCATTTATCGCCTTTAGGAAAATTCAAGCGTTCAACTAATCTGTCTGCACCCACATCTGCTTTGAGATATTCGTTGTTAAACCAGTCCCAAACCTCGCGGGTAGGCACTTTTGATAAATCCCTATGAGACTTCCACACACCTTGTTCTACCATTGCATTATGAAAGCCTTGATTCTCCATCAAGAACCAATCATCTTCGTACCATGTCCCTTCGTGTCCTTCTGGTTTCTTCTGATAATCGGTGTACCATTTGACATAGTTCCTGACTTGTCCATCAGGGAATAGGTCTTTATATGCCCTCATCTCGTAACGTGCAGATTTGAATTGAGTGTTACGGTCTAAGTAAGGCTGTCTCTGGTCTTCGTCGAGAGTGTCATACTCAACTATCTCACTCTCAAACTTAAACAGGAGTTCGTCATACTTCGGATTCGGGATTGCATCGAAGTCTACCTCGGCATGACCCTCACCCATTGTCAGCCATGCTTTGTAGTATTTCTGATTGTCTCTGAGGTATCGTTCCCTTGCGTAGCCCTGAGTAGGCAGTTCGCTATATTCAACGTGGTTCGGAATAAGGTGTTCCGGAAGGCCAGCACCTAAAGCATCACGCCTTATCCTTGCCACTCGATATTCTTCATCCCCCTGAAGGAACTCATCTCGAGCAACCGCCCTTGCCTCGTCATCAGCGATATAGTAAGGGGAATTGAACTGTCCGTATCCCTCATACTCGTCATCTTCTGCCCTGTGCTTTACCGTAATCTCATAAAATTCTCTCGGCTTTTCAGGCATCTCTCGGTCAAGGAAGGTTATCAATTCGTGTTTTCCTTCGTCTTGCAAGTCCAAGAGAGTCAACATAGCTTCTGCGCTATTCGGAGCGTACATAGCAGCGTTCTTGTAATACTCAAACAACCCTTGATCTACTATGGTTTTGTTCGGGAAGTAGTCCTCTACCGCGCTGTCAGGGATATCGTATTTCTCAAGTAACCCTTGAGCGATATTGAAAGCCTCACGAGTCAATACATGAGCCTTTCCCCATATTGCAAGGATAGCGTTCTCTTTGGGGTTCTTTTTAAGCCATGCGTCACGAGGGGATATGTTGATATCGGGATTATCTCTCAAAAACTCCCCCTGGTCTTCCTCGTCAAGTTCGTGATACTGTCTCAAAAGGTCGATAGTCCGAAGAGAAAGGTTTCCTAATTCAGCGTCAGGATTCCTCTTGTCAAATTCCTTCAGTTCCGTTTCGCTCTCTATCTGGCTGCGTTCAACCCACTGGCCAATATAATCCTCTAGTGTATCCCCTTCAGATGGGTCAGTGTTTATGTTTATCGGCTTCTTTGAACCAAAACCTTTGTATGTGGAGTCAGCGTCCTCATAATCCTTTCTGGCTTGTACAAACTCATTATCTGATTCTCTCCACCGCTTACTTCCCACGGAAGCCTCTAATTTACCCAACTCACCCATGAGATCGCTGGCTTCGTAAACATTCCCATAGTCATCCACGGTTCCGAGAGACCTGTGGGCATCCTTGACAGTACCCCCAATACTTTTGCGGTCAGGCGCAGGGATACCAAACCATTCCTCAATCACCCCTTCGCCTTTGTATCTATCTTTATAATAGTCCTCAGAGGCTTGTGTTGCGTATGGCCCCATAGATATAGCCTTAAAGACCTCTGTCCAGTCGCCAGTGTCTATCTCGTACCTTAGATTACCCCTCGCATCCCTATCCTCACCCTGGATTACCAATTCTGTCCCTTCAAGCGTCCTGTTTATCTGCGTTCCCGCAATCATGTGATACCGAATAAACCACTGTCTTAACTCTTTGAAGTCCTCATATTTTACAACGTCATCAACACCCTTCTTGAATTCATCCATGTACTGATAAGGAAGTGGGCCACCCCAAGGACTACCAGCGTTAAAACCATGCGTTACAAGGGCATAGAACGGGATGAAGGACGATGGTTGCCACGGTCTGCGGTTAATGTAGTGGTCTGCAACAGCGTTAATAACCATCATAGCAGCAACCCACTCGGCAAGCATCTTTAGCCGTTTCGATATAAGGGTTTTCCCATCAACTGTATTAGCGCCTATTGATTGCCACGCACCGGCTCGTGGTTTCACTAGGTGTATTCCCGGTTTCCCCTCTTTTACATGGGGTATCGGGATGTAAATAAGCCCCAGTTCTCTCGAAGTGTTGAAAACCTCAAAGGCAAATGACTGGAACGGGACCACTACGCCAACAACCTTGTTTCTTAGTACGCCAGCTTGGTCTTGGAAGTTATACATACTCTGAGTCTTAGCCCCACCTTCAGAAGCAAACTCCCACAACTCTCTACTACCCTCTTCATAACCACGTTTCAAGCCATCTTTGTATGCAGCCTCAATAGACAACCCCGTCAAATTGTTTTCTACGACATTTGTAAGGAAATTGGCGTAATGCTCCACCTTGTCTATCAACCTTCCTTCTAGCGCCAGATTCTTCTCTACCTGTGTGCCGATATCCTGATAAACCACACTACCAGACCGTTTCGATTTTATGATATGGCTGTATGCGTTTGCCCGTATTCCCTCTCTTACCTTACTATTAGTGAACCACTCAAGGCCCATAACGGTGTTGCGTATCCCGGTCCTCATAATAGTCAAGGCGCTTGAAGATGTCTGTATAAGTGTGTTCCACTTGAAATTCAAGGGGAATACGGAGCGTGTCAGGTTGCGCCTCATCATGTATCCTGCCATTAATACAGACTTGGGGATTATCTTCTCGGCGGCGGCTGTGATTGCTGGTGTTTTACCAGCATATACCTCTGCTATCCAATCTTGGACAAGCGCGGATGAACTATCATAACCAGATGCTTTCAACCATGCGGCGTGAACTTTGGCGTTCTGGATAATACCTGTATAAAATATGTCCTTAGATGCCGTACCCACATAGTCACAGTATAGACTCTTTATATCGTCTTCCTTCAGATAAGGTTCCAATCCGTGAGTTCTGGCTTGCGCTCTTGGGTTGAACGTAGCGTTGGGTTTGATGAAATCGGGCATAATGGTTTCCTTGAACATCTCGTCAGGGGCTACGTTCTTACCCATCAACTTAGCCCACAACCCTCTATCAGCCGTCCATTGGGCATAGTTCTCTATTTTACCAATCGGTTCCCTTCCATCTTTGGCCCTCACTAAGTTCTGGTCATTGAGCCTTTCATCGTACAATTTACGAACCTCTTTGGTAAACGCCCTTGCCCTTGCCCGTTCTTCATCCGTGAATCCCTTTAATATCACCTTCTCATTTTCGGGGTTCTGTAAAAGATGGAAGATAGTCTTCCTTAATTTAGCATTTTGACTAGACCCGACCATCTTGTATTTCTTCATCAAATCTTGGAATATATGTTTATTGGTATCCTGGTAGGTTTGTGAAGCTTTGTATGCGCTGTGGGTAGGCCACAACACATTTCTCTGTAAAGCACCACCATTGAACCCGCCGTCAATAGACTGTACCATTCTGGAAGTGTCCATGAAATACCCCGAGATGTACTTGACATCCTCAAAGTTTGGATATTCGGCAAACTTCTTTGTTACATAAAACCCACTCTTCCTAATTGCAGCAGCTAGTTTCCCGTCAGGCTTTTGCATCGAAGCGATACCCAGTTGAGCAATATCGTGCAAGGTCAGTTCTTTCCCGCCCTGCATATTAGTTTTAATTCTAGTGAGTTTGTCTCTGTCAACCTTGTGTGTAGCACTCTCAATAAGAGCATCAATCTCAGCACTGGCCCTCTGAATTTCTTTATGTAACGCTTCCCATTTAAGGGCTGCGTGTTCCGGCATAGCGTCCACATAACTATTGATATTACCTGTTTCAAGATAACCAACCGACCCTACATCCAACGGACTCTCAGGAACTACCTTTTTGTTAAAGTTCTCAATGGCCTTATTTGCAGCAACTTCTGTCTTTGGCGCAGAAGGTAACTCAGTGAAGGGGCTTTGGTCTGCACCCGCAAGCGTCTTGGCTTCACTAGCCATCGTCTTAGCTTCCTCAATCACCTTCGGTCTTTGAGCGTACTTGTCAACAAGGTCCATAGCTTTCTCAAGTTGACGCTCTGTTTTCACTCTGGCTATCTTGGTAAGTAGTCTATGCCTTAACTGAGGGGGAAGGTTCCGCTTTGTGTATTGTACTAGAGTATCCTTCATTTCCTGTATGAGCGCGGTTTTCTCTTTGATTTCCATGTCTTTTGAAAGTTGTTTCAAGAGAATGTTTGCAAGTCTTTCCTCAAACTCTTCCTTCAGTTTAACAATCGGGTCGTCCCAATCACCCATTGAAACACGACCCTCTGTAACAGGTTTGGGGGGTTCTTTGGGTTTTGGTTGAACTTCAATCTGCTTGAGGAAGTCAGCCATTTCACCGCGATATTCCTCAAGTGATTTAGTTGACATGTCGGGGTACTGGTTACCGATCTTAGGACTTACAGCACTACCACCCTTTTTCTTGATCCGTGCTTCTATCGCCTTCCCTACTGCGGAAGGTCGTCTTTCAAGTTCGTATTCTGCTTTTTGTATTTCATCACGAACAATTTGGATTATATCATCTAAGTTATCACTGTTTTCAATGATGTTGGCTTGGGTAATACGCGCCCTGTTCCATCCTACCTCTTGCTCAAGTAAAAGATGATATTCGGCACGAGTCCCATACTCTGAGGGTACTTTGCCGGGGGTTGCGAGGATGTTGTCTATTTCTGTGATGCGGTCTTGGTGTTCTGTGCGGAGCCTTGCTGTCTCGGGTTGCGTGACTTCCGCTGGTTCCACAGGTTCCACAAGACGTTTTTCCAGTTCTGCGGCATTTCTGGCCTCCTGTAGTTTCGGGGCTTTGGGGAGAGTGGGAGCTTCAAATTCTATAGGATGCGGAGAATATACCTCTGCATTATCAAAGACCATTCGTTCCCCATTCTTTGCTTCTACTGTTAATCTGACATGATTACCATAATCAACGGTTGAATAATAGTTTTCTGCATCTACTAATTTCCAAGGCCGGGGCATATTACTCGGCCTACCAGCAAATGACATCTCAATACCATCACCAATTTTTATCTTTTCCCCCGGAGCATTAACGTAAGTATCACCCTCAACAAATCCCTTCTTTGCCTTTATGGTATCTTTGTTTTCTGTAAAGTATCCCTTATATTCCTCTCTCGTCATCTCCCACGGTTGCTTACCCTGTGGCTTCGCAAGTATCCCCTGCGCCTCTTCAGGGGTCATCTTGCCAGCTTGTATCAGTATTTCGTTGGCTTCTTCAACGCTTAACTTTGATATAGTAGCATCAGTAAGCCCTATTTCTTTTAGTGCAGTTTTTGTAGCACCTTCTGTAAGTGCCTTGGTAGGGATACCAGTGGGTTCGACCTTTAAGTACCTCTTGGGGAATGAGGCCAACGTAGGAGGTTCGACAACAGTTTCACCAACCGCTACAGTCGGGTTAACCTCCCCAGTAATAACCCGAGTATCCCTACCTGCCTCTAACAGTAGTGGCTCTATTTGCTGTATGGTATCATCAGCTACCTCTTGTAGATTAACCTCTTTGCCTTTTTTACCTATTCTCTCAGCACGTCGCTTTTCCAAGTTTTCTTTTGCGATCTTGAAAAACTTCCTGTCATTTACTTCAAGGAATCGCGCCACAAGTTTGTTCGCTTGGTCGCCCCTCACACCTTGGATTGCTAACCACTTATCCAACCCTCGGTCTAAGGCGACTTGAAAACCTTTCTCTATTGGGAATTTAGCTGTCTTAATAGCAGTAGATAATGTAGCCTTGGCTCCCGTAGCAACCGCAGCCTCAGCAGCAGCTAAGGGAGTCAACGCGGTTTCAGCAGCACCGGCAACCTCACGAACTAACACCCTTTGAGTCGTTGCCCTCAATGTTGTAAAATACGCTTTCGCAGCCACACCAGAAGGAGCAAACAACAACACAGGTGCATCACCAACTAACTGCAGCCACAAGGGAAGATTATCATATTGCTCTGCTATCTCACCTCTATAAGCTATTCCTTCAGCCGTCTTGTCTATAAACGGATTTATCAGGCCTCCCACGTAAGAGATACCTTTTGCAAAGTCCTCCATTAATGGATCTACCTGCCTCTCAAGCCAACTCTTTTCATCAAGGGCCGCTCCTACCAATTCCAGCATCTCGCCGAGTTCTTTGTATTCAGCTTTATTAGTTTCCTGTTCCTCTTTACCTTTCTGGCTTTTTTTGGTGCCAAACCCTTCTATGTCAGACTTTAAGTCAACACGCCTACTCTTTATATCTTTAAGCACATCCTTCAATAAATCACGTTGATGGTCAGACCCCCCCGTCAACATCACATGAGAAAACGGGTCAGTTAAATTGAAATACTCAACTAAGATTGAACTCATCGACGGTGTGTAGTCCATCTCGTCGAATATTCTCCATAACGCAGGGTCGTTAATGTCCTCTAATGCTTTCCCAAGAGCCACCAATAATTCCGATTTATACTCAGCTTTGGAATTTGGGTAACTTTCGTGCATACCTATTTCGTCTATCAATTCTCTCAAGTCTGGTTCTATATATTGTGGGTACTCTTCTATACCCTCCCATTTAACTCCCTCTCGTAGATGGAGCTTACCATCTTCATACCACCAGTCGCCATCAGGTAGTTCCTTTAGTCGTTCTCTGCCACTTTTGAATATGTCTTTACCAAGCTTGGTGAATATTTCACCTTCAGATGGGTATTGTCCAGGTAGAGCGTAAGGGACCACCGGTATGATCTTGGACATTTCCTCATCCGACATTCCGAGCATTCTTAAAACAGCAACAGTCTCGGGGGTATTCCCTCTTTCTTGAATAAGACTCAAGAACTCTTCAGTGTTTTCGTTAATCTTCTTAGTCAGAAACGCATCAGGGTACTGTATATCACTCGAAGTCGCATCAGGGAACATCGAAAGTATCCCTCTCTGTACGTTTATAATCTCATCAAAGACACCCTCTTGAAAGGCTTGCTCAGTGGCAACTCGGTGGTAGTCAACAGCAAATTGTTCCTGTCTTACTCTAAAAGCAGCCGCTTGCTGTTGAGCAGTGAGCATAACGGCCTGAGCGTAGATATTTTGTCTAACCTTTTGGGGTAAGTCCACCCACGCCTGTTCCTGATCTTTAGACACGAACCAAGGAACCATCACGAAGCCTGAGCCGAAGGGTGCAGGGGAAGAGGGGGGTATATCAACGGCATTAGTTCGGTCTTCCTCGGTTGCTTCTGCGAGTTCCCAATAAACAGAATCATCAATCCCCATCAAGTCCCATCCCTGTTTTTCGGCATACTCACGATAGAAGGGGTCGGTTAGTTTATAATACTCTCGGGCAGCCAATGTAGACTGAGGTGGTTTGTCATCATCAAGCCACTGGTCTATTGTAAGAGGGGGGCTTCCATCAGTAGGCCACACAAAACCCCTGTCGCTTATCCTCTCACCTGTAGGGAGTACCTGAAGAATCCCGGCCCCACTCTCTTTGTCTGCCCGTCTCTCAAACTCATACGAGATGTCGTTTAGAGGGGTATCAAACCCCAAGTCTATCATCTGTTGAGACGTGAAGACCTCACCAAACTGAGGTAATCTACCCGCTTGTTCCTTAAACGCAGGTATGAACTCTTCAAGGAACTTATCTATCTCAGTCCCACTCCCAAACGCATCTACCATCTCGTCAAGAACCGATATGTCAGGAGGCGGTTCCGTTCTAGGTCTGCGGACATCACCAGGTCCATAATTTTGACCCCCGAATAGCGCAGAAAGCTGTTCAGATATCTTGGGGTCTAAAGGTCTATTTCGTGTTACCATTTACATCCTTGTTGTTTGATGTCGTTTCTCAACTCGTATAATATCTTTCAATGATATTGCTATAAAATCACTCCCATGCATCTCCCCTTCAATCCAATCCCTACACACGCGTATACAATCCTCGTCTTGGTCTATCAACCACCCACGAGTAATAACCGTACATGGTTTCAACGACTTCACATCATTAAAATGCTTCCATGAAGGGCATCCGTCATCAGAACGGGAGTCAGTCCAGTAAACTACTACAGGGGCAAGGTCCACTACCAAACCCCCAACCAGTGAGCCAAGGCACACGTACAATTACACACTACTATGCAGAGAATCATACAACGTAAATCATGTTTCAAAAATACCTCTTCCAAACCCATATACCAAAGATAGAAACAAGAAAGAGTATCCAGAAGATTACATCTATCTTTTCGCCTGTGTCACGCAGTTTCTTCTTCAACTTTCTTCCTCGGCATCTTCTGAGCCGCTTGCAATAGTTTCTCTTTCGCTCCCATCATGTCAGGGGGTTTCATGGCCTCTTCTACGTGTTCAAGAAATTTGGCTTTGGTTAGTTTTTCGGTCATCTCTACTCCAATGGATTGGGGCATTCTTCAGTATAGCTTCAAATTCCCGTTTCTCTCGCTCAAGGTCTTCAGGTGTCTTTTCCACTTCATACCCTTGGATCTTATCCTGATTGAACACAGCACGTTTATAATTGGGGAATTCAAGGTGTAATTGTTTTATTTCATTGACGGTGACTAGGTTGTGTTCATCTTCAACACTTATTACATCTGGATATGCTTTACTCTCTCCGTTTGCGAAATATATTGTTACTATCATCACCCCTCCTGCGGCTGTCCCTGTGGTCTGCCTTGCTGTTGCATGGCTCCCATCAGATTTGGATTCATTTGGCCACTCATAGCTAACTGCTTTATCATCGGGAGCAACCGAGCTTCTTCTATCTTCGCCTCTTCGTCTCGCTCATCCTCAATCAAATCCAGTACCACATTGAACAAGGCAATTATCGGATCACCCTTTTCAAGTGCTTCAAGATTCCTTTGCCGAACTTCCTTATCCCAGTCCTCGACCCCCATGGTCTCTCGGCCAGTGAAGTCATCACTGAAACCTAGTCCCTTCTGTACCTTAGCGGTCTCAAGGTTGACCAGATTCATAACCGGATCATTCGCGGAGTAATTGACCCTGATGCTGAATTTCCCACTCGTAACCTTCTTCAAACTGTATTTGTTCTCAGCCCCATACTCACCTACCCAAAGCTCATCATTGAATGCCAGGGCGTCAAGTTGTCTCACCAGGGTTCGGCATACCTTCCTCATGAAAAGAGACTTGGCTTTCAAGAGTAACCGGAGCGTTTTCATCTTTTTCTCGGTTTGGTCCGTAATCTGAAAACGTGTGTACTCGTGGTTACTGGCATTGCCTAAATCAAGATCGTTCGTACCCCCGCGAGAGAGTTTGGATAACAGCAGATCCCGGTGTACTATACTGGCATTACTCATTGGTTCGACGGGTGTTCGTATGATATTTGTTTTCCCGGGCAATGGCTTATGCTGCCTCATGCCGAATACATGTTCGCCTTGTTCAATGTCCGGACCCATTACATTGGGATCGGATGAAATCCCAAGCGTACCACTTCGGAACTGGTCAAGCGTCTGGTTCCGTAGTACCGTCAAGTATTCTGACTCAATCTTATAGAGCTTCCGGTTCATCCAGAAGATTGATTCTCTTTTGTGTTTAACCGCTTCATTATGTATGATATTCAGCCCAAGGCCAGATGATTGATCACAAGCACCTACAAATCCGTATGGATTTACCTCTTGTAATGCTATCTTGTCCTCGACAACTACTGTATGCCAGTCAGGTGTCCAGTCCATTCTTACCTGTAACTTATCATTTATACTGCCTCTTTTACCGACTGGTTTGCGGACCTTGTCTTTCAGGTCAGGGTATTCATCGATCACGAGGTCGTAATCCCTCATCATCTCGTAGGTCCACCACAAATAATCGTTTCGTTTCTTCTGGCATTCAACGTAACGGGTGTCAACCGGTCTGATATCGGGAATAAACTCGCCTTCCTCGTCCTCTCTCGGTATACAAATTGCACCTATATCACCGCGCAGGCACAGAATTTGATTGACGAAATCAGGCCAGTCATAATCATATTCTGAGACTAAATGATCATCAACACCAACAAAGACATCTTCTAAAAATCTAACTATGTAGCTACGCTGTGTATCGGTCATGTTGTCGCGTGAATTGATATCAATTTGACGCTTGAGGGTATTGAGGTTGCCGAGGTAAGATATGTAATCGATCAATGCTTGATTGGATGTGACGTTATGGATTTCAGGTACTTTCTCCGTTGTATCGGGGAACATCAACACGAAGTTATCAGTGATCAGACGCATGTCCTCATCATTACGATCAATCAAAGTCTTTCTGTTATCTCTGGACTCTTCGTATCGGGTGTTAATATCACTCGCTGTCGGCTTGGCCGTTTGCGGGTCCCTTTCTTCCATTGGCAATATCCTTTTCAAAAATCAATTCGATCAATTCTTGCTCCTGACAATGTTGTTCGATCTTCTGCCAGTAGGGTATTTTCTCCTGAAGTAAACGTACTGATTCGAGTAGCAAATCATGGTTAGCACCAGTCTCATTCCACACGGCACTCAACCGATGTAGTTCAATGTTCTTGATTGCTTGTTCGGGTGTCATTAATGCGGATCCAACTGGGATTGGGTTACTTCTTCTTTCGGGGTATCTTTCACACAGAACTTTTCATACAGAGACATGAGCTGGGCGATCAACTTCTTGTCATCGTTCATCTTCTGCAATTTTGCTTCTATCTCCACCAACAGCACGGACGGTATCTGTATATCTTTGTTTGGCTCTTTTTCTTCGTCCCATTGTACACCGCCAGTTGGCGACAGGAACTTAACACACAATGAACACTTTGGTCTAGGGCCGGCGAACCAGCCATTAACGATACACCCTTCAGTAGTACATTCATAGTGTTGGGTAAGACCGATTTCCTCTCCCTCTTTTTCACCGATAGACAACTCTTCGCGTAACTCACGCACTTGTTTTAATGTTGTGAAATCACCTTCCTTCGGCAATAACATACCCAGAGTGTAGGATCTTTCCGCGATTGTGAGTTTCATGTTGTCCCCCCTTTTTTATTTTATTCCTCAACGGGTTCTTCAACTTAATAGGTTTTTTGTTTTACTGCTTGCCATAGCTCCCCTTTGTGCCAAAACGTCGACATATATTAACAAGTGCCGACGTTTCGCAACATTTAGCTATGATTCTGCGTGTAATATAGTCCACTCCTTTATGCAGCCGAAAAGCACATTTATCCAGTTCTATTTTTAACTCATCACCCCATATACTGCCTTGTATCCTAATATCTTTGTGGTTTCCGTTCACGTAGTACAGAGCATAATATAATAAGTTGCACCGTTGATTCGTACTTGTAACTTGTTACTGAATTTAGTTTCGTCTGCTTCAGCAGCTACGGCAGTTTCTTGGCTGAGTGCTATCACTGTATTGCCAGCACCTATCTCGTACCTGCCAAAGGACACTTCATCTGCTACTGCTGCTGAGTCTACCGATGAAGTCCAGAAAGTAGCACCACCAAATGTAGCATATCCTGAGTAGTAGAACTTAAACGCATTTGAACCACCTACCCCAAAGTAAGGGTCAGCAGCACCTCTTACAGAAGCTACAGCTACTAGCCCTACGTCTGTATCTCTTGCTTTAATCTCAAAGAAGGCAGCATTAGCATCGTAAGCACAGAGGTCTAGTGAGGATGCACCGAAGTTGATGTGACCACCAAAAGTAACATCAAGTCCACCATTACCAACAGTAAACACATTACCACTGTCAGTCATAAAGGCAGCAACATCATCTGCCGAGTGCCCTATACCACACCAGCTATCATCGTCAGCATCTACAATGGCTATCCTCGGCTCTGTGACACCGTCAAAGAATCCAAGGTCTGTGTTAAAGATACTGTTGTCACCGAATACTGCAACGGGTACAGTGGTAGCTTGTGCTACGCCTAGACAGATCATCAAGACATGAGCATTAGCATCTGCGGTTTCAAAGGTTATTCGAGGATCATTTGTAAATGATCCGCCCATTGCAAGCACACAATCATCATTGAACCTAAGCGCAGCAGCGTTAGTGGCAGCAAGTGTAAAGGCATTTGCAGAAGCGGAGTAAATAGCACCCCCAAAAGTAACAGCTAGCCCACCGTTAGCAACAGTAAATACGTTGCCACTGTCAGTCATGAAAGCAGCAGTGTCATCAGCACTGTGACCTATACCCATCCATGAGTCCATGTCGTCATCAACAACAACAACCCTTGGTTCAGTTACTCCGTTGAACCAGCCTAAATCCTGCGACCTAATGCTCGCATCACCAAACACAAAACAAGTAGCAACTGTACCACTACCCTCTGGTGTGGTAATAAATAACGCATTAGCGTTGGCATCATCATTTGACCATTCCAATTGGGCAGACCCAATATACACTGGAATAGAGGCTGGCACACCAGTATTCCAAACACTTAAACCTCGATTAAGCAATGAAAGTTCCATAAATCATTCCCCCTCGGTTCTGGTATTAGTTAATACCTCGAACCAGAATAGTATCGCCACTAGCCTGGGCAACAGATGACACCACTTTAATATATCGAAACTTGCCCAGTAGAAACACTTGCATATGCGCGGCAGCATCTACGGCAGCAACATTGTCCGAACTGCCTAATCGATAAAAAGTGCCAGCGGTTTCAAGTGCTGCCTCTAGGCTCATATTACAAGCGGTTATTGTGCTTGGAATTAAGACTTGCACAAAATCATATGATCCACCAAGGTCTATTTCGCTGGTCTTTGATTGACCATCGGCAATAGTGGCCGTCTGCCACTCGCCAGCTATCTTTGCCATTTTGAACCTCCCTTTTCAGATATAAAAAAAGGGAGCCATAAGCTCCCCTCTTGACCTCACAAGCTATACTATTTACGGCGCACTTTCGCGAAAGTACAAGGGGCTTTTTGGTTGTGGATCTTAATTAAACGCGTTCATAGATATGGCCATACCTACCGAGAACAGGACTATGATAAATGCCACAACCACAAGTTCCTTCAGTGTTTACTCTCCTAATACCTGTGCGCTCTAAGGTTGGTTGGTTGTATGGCTGTCTCTACCGGGAAGTCACTCAACAGAGTACGCACACAAGCTAACAAGTGATACCGTGACTCGTTCTTGATCTTGTCCAGCCTCACGTTGTCCTTGTCCACGTCCCATAAACAATTCCTGATCTCTCCCAACAGATGCACGCAGTTCCGGGTAATAAACACCCGGTTCCTCTCCATCAGGGCTATGACTATTTCAAGTTGCTTGTTGACTCTATCCCACTTGGGAGCTGTGATAGGCCAACTATGGGACGCATACCCCTGTCTTATTTCATCCTCAGATGTCAGATTGCCGCCTATCCGCTTGAGTACCGTCAGTCCCTCAGTCCTTGCCTTAAACGCTTCTGTATGCTGATGTGTAGAAAAGCCCGGACCCGGAAGATACTCGTCATAAATGAATAGATTACTGGCAAGGTCCTGAGCCACAAACAATGCTGCCGGGTTAGATGCACCAAAGTCATGCCCAGTGAACCTCATGTACTCTTTAGGGAATGGTATCGGGTCAATGACCTGTGTCCTCTCATCGAACATCTTGAAGACAAGCCTTTCCTCATCCTCGTCATCATCAATAGCCAATATCTCACGGCGATAGGAGTCTTGAGACATGTCTTTAGTGATCCGGTCCAATGCTTCCTTGCTTATAGTGGGATTGTCATAAGATGATGCGTGAAAGGTCTCCCAATCAGGATCATGGCCATCTGCATACTTGGCATATAGCTTGGCAGCATGTCGAGGGTCTCGGGCCTTACTGACACCGGTTGAGACCAAAGACGGGGGAGTGTAGATAAAGGTGGCATTGCCGTCATTGTCCAGCAACATGGGTTGACCTACCTCTTCCCATGCGTCCTCGCACATCAATTGAAACTCATCCAGAGTCAGCTCGTCAGCGTAATCACCACGTAAAGAATCAGCGTTCCAAGCGGTCTTAGCCTTGATCCTTAGCCTTGTGTTGGGTAGTTCAACATAATGCTCGGTCTCATTGATCTTGAGCACCCTGCCGTCTATAAGCTCCCTGAGAGCCTTCTTGATCTCGTACCAATAGGTATCTACCTGTGTTGTGGTAGGAGCTGCATAAAGGATGCGCTTGTCCCGGTTCTCTTCAAGGGCATCAACAAACGACTCGGCATCCCTGGTGGCCACTCCAACCGTCTTACCGAATCGTCTACCTGCCCGGATGATCTTCCGTTTGGCCTTAGACTCTATAAACGCCTGTTGCCTCGGATGGTTGGCTGTGCTTCTTAGATGAGCGTCATAGTTGGGTGTTTCAGTAGGCAAAGTTTTTCACCTTTTTAGTGTTTGGGTCGCACTATAACCATTATGGAAGTTATTTGTTATGTGTTTCACTCGTGGATAATGGTAGGCAAGCGTGTACCTACACTGTTATTGTCAACCTGAAGAGGTTAATTCGAGGGATTGTTGATGTGTTCCGGGGTTTTGTTTACCTACTTAAATGGGCATATCTTGTGAACATGCAACCCGAATTGGAGGATTGCCATATATCCCCCTTTTGAACAAAATGGTTAATCCAGCCGGTGAGCATTTTTACCTTTTCGCCATTTTAACCATCTCTTTTGACGGTTACGGTAAAATCTCCGGTCACTTGGTTGTCAATCTTGTCTACCCATCCCATATTCTTTAATGCGAAGATCGCGCCAGCTACATTGTTTGTTTGTAGTTGTTCTTCGTATTCACACTCAATAAAACTACGTGCCCTTTTTATAGCGTAAGAGAATTCTTTTCTTTTCTCCAGGTCATAGAATGATTGTCGGCTACAAAATCCCAGGTAAAGAGCTAAGCCTGTTATTGTAGGCACTGGAATCAATACCGTTGTTCTGTTATTTGATGGTCCTATAACAACCTTTCTCTTTGGCACACCTTTTACAAAGTAATCATGCACAGCGTCAATCAATTCCTTGGCTGTTTTATATTTAGGTGGTTGGCCTCTTTTGTTCCTCTTTGCCATCAGTTCTCATAAAACCAGACTGTGTTGTAACCGTTGAAGCCTCTGAATTGCCAAACTGGTATTCTCCGGGCAAACAGAATCATCTCACAACCTGGTAATCTCCTGTATCCTTTGTGTGTGATCATGTCGTTCCTTTTTGTGATGTGTTTCACGTTTATAAAATCTTTACTTGACATGTGTGCGCGTGTGTGTTATTATGAGTCATCTTATATAGGGGGTGATACAATGCTAAATCCAAACGAACCGGCAACCAGACGTCAACTGTGGGCTTTGCACGTTCTCCTGAAGAAAGACACTAGAGAATGGACATTGACCAAAGAACAGGCCAGTCAAATGATTGACGAAGCAAGCAAGGCCAAGGGAAACGGGAACGGCCACAAAGACTCGCTAGTGAAACCGGGAGACTATTTTTATACTTCGTGGGGTTACGACCAAACGAACATTGACTATGTTGTAGTCTCTCGCGTCAGCCCATCAGGTAAGACGGCTCATTGCCAGTGTGCTAGTGCTGTCATGTTGGGGGCTAGTGGAACGTCTGACGTGCTAACCCCTGCCAATGGTCACGGCCCTGAATTTCCAATGAAGGTGAAATTGGGTTATCAAGGTGGCGTTGTTTTAAGGGGATCTTACCCCTTCTGTGGCAGTAACGACAACTACCACGGCAAGAGACTAGATACTTTCTCACCTACCACTATTGGAGACACCCACCACCAAACTAACCCGATGTTTGGGCACTAGATGAAAACTGATTTTGTTAGAGAACTATTTCAGGATCAAATTAAAGGAGGAGAAATGTCTAAAATACATTGGTCGCAAGTAGGGTTATTTGATAGTGACGGGGGGCAACCAGACGAATCTAAACACCGCGAGCTAATGAGGGAATATCTCGGGAATAATAGTATCCACGATTATTGGCTCGTCCCGCCACCTGAACCAGACGATGATAACTGTGATGCGTGTGTGTGGTGTCAAGGCTCGTATCTATGTTATACGATGTGCCCATCTGTTTACATCACAGTATGGGATTCCTACCACAACGAGTATAGGGAAATATGGGAGGCCGGGCCTGACGTTGATGATATAGATTGGGATGGTATAGAACAGTTGGAGCGTGAACTATGAGCATTACATTACAATGTCCTAAATGCAATTCTAAACAGATTGTCACTACCCTAAATGACCGTTGGTGTCGGAAGTGTGGACACCGGAGCCAAGATAAAAAACAGTTCGAGAAGAACTAATAAAGGATAAGGAGGAAACGAAATGGAATACACAGCAACATTTGAGCCGGATGATTTTGATGAATGGGCATTATGCGGTATGGATAGGGATGAAAAAATAACTGACGAGATTAAACGAGACCTGTTTGATAACTGCCTTTATCTCTGCGAGGCAGAGCAACGCACACTCACCCAAACTCACGATGAATTGAGAGACGCTATCACTGCATGGGCTGATAGCTGGAATGATAAGGCGAATGCCAGTTGCATCCGGAATATATGCCGATTAATAAATGGAACCACGGATGGTGAAGCATGAACACCATTATTGTAATGATAAATTAGTGTTTACTCTGCACTAAACAAAAAGAGGGCGACATATTCCAACCAACAGGGGTTTCTTGCCGAGTATTCAGACCCTAACCCTAACCTCAACAGTCGAGCATCAAGCCCTCTTCGGAGGGTTTTTTGCTGCCCCTAACCATCATTAAAGGCTGTATTGGGTCTTATTGGTGGTTGCAAACATCAATTCAAATGCGCCTTGTCTTGCTTATCCTCGTCTTCTAAACCGGATACTATTCTCGATTCAGCGTCCCACTTGGGGCACATACGCCCATAGTATTCACGAAGGATGGCCCTAGCCTCTTCCGGTGTTGCGTCTGAGGGAATGTTTATGGTTTCCATGGTTTCCACTGGTATTTCTTGGCTATTGCGCCTACCGTGATGAGGATTAGACCAACGATGAGGATTAAAATTGCTATGAGGGCTGGCATATCTTTTGCCTTGCGTTTACTTCGGATATGCCAAGACATTTACACAGAAACTTAAACCAAACACCACAACACCACAATCTTATTTCCCTTAACTTTCTGGTTAGATTTCTGCATCTCTTGTAATGTGACTTGTATTGAAAGGATAGTTTTCTCAGTTCTTTTTGGGTATCTAGATAATCTTTCCTTGCCCGGAGAAGAATTGCCGCTGCTATACCTAAATAACTCATTATCCCTCCCATAAAAAAAAGAGCGCGTAATGCGCCCTTCAGATACCATTCCTAACCTACACTTTGATTATACCACCCTGACAATATCTTTGTCAACTACCCTGACAATTCGTTATCAAGTTGCTTATCGATCCGGTTATGTCCTCCAATCCATTATTGATTATGCGCCGCGCTTGACCCCGGCTTACACCAAACTGTCGTGAGGTATATCCTAGCCTCTTAAAAAGACAATAACTCAGTATTATTCGTCGGTGTTGTTTGGGTATTTCTCTATTAAACTCATTCCAGTATACCCAGTACCTCACTATCTTCTCGGATTCGGTTTCTGTGTCATCTTCCGGGCCTCTACCGCCTTCCCCGTTGCTGGCATGTATCAACCATACATCAGGTCTCCCCAACGCCATCTCAAGCGTGTCCCGTATCTCTATTTCATCATCAGTCATCATGTCCCACCTCCGGTTTCTCTTTCATTACCCGTTCACATTCTGCATCCGTGGTGTCTGTTGGGTGCTCGTAGCCCATGAATACTCCTAGTGCTTTCAGGAGATCACTTTGCCCTGTGGCTACCAGTTGCCCTCTGTTTTCAAACACTTTCATGTCACCTTTAACCTCCATAAAAAAAGAGCGCAAGCCGAAGCTCGCACCCTAGATTTGTTTCTACAGGTATGGATTAAGTTAACTCAACATTCTAAATTCATTACAGTCTGTGACATCCGTTTGGCTGCTACCTCACAGTATTTCTCTTCTATCTCAATTCCGATTGCTTTGCGTCCTAAGTCTTTGGCTGCTCTCAGTGTTGTGCCACTTCCCATGAAGGGGTCGAGGGTTATCCGTGATGGGGTTTTGCGTAACAGGTAGCGTAATAAAGGCACTGGTTTTTCACAAAAATGAACAACGTTTTTCACTGCTGAATATCTTAAGACGGCAGAATCCCTTTTACCTTCCAATGGAGGGTTGTTTCTTACACCTATTAACTCAAAATCCCTCTTCCAACATGTAGCCCTGTCCCCGCCTATCCCAAAGTTTTCCCCTTTTACCCACACCAATACTGAACGCCAGTCGAACAGTATTGGATTATATGGAGAATAAAAGACGATTTGGGGTATGTTCACTAAAGTGTCAAGTACATTCAATGCTACTTGTAAAGAATCATCGTTGGCACACTTGTAGGCACGGACAAATCTTTGTCCGTGCGACTCATGGTTAATCCCATAAGGCGGGTCAGTCAGCACCAAATCCACAGGCTCAAGGTTCGGGAGGATGTCTCGGCAATCCCCATGATAGATGGTTACTGAATCGTCTTGGAAATAAGGTTTCATTTTATTGTCTCTTCTTTCCGTACATGCGTTACCTTTCCGTTCTCAAAGCTGACTATGATGCGCCCATGAAAACACTCTCTTGCAAGTTCTTTAACGAGGTTCCATAGCCGTTCTAATGTCATCGTTTAACCTATTCTGGTAGTTCTCCCCTTAGTAGAGATTCAATAGGGCAGGAGATGACTTCACAACGTCATCTCCCCCCCTTCAAAAGCTCAAACAGTACATCTTCCGGTATCACATACAACCTCTTCGCTCCCTTGCCGTCCTTGCGGGTAGCCACGATATTGCACTCTTCCGAAGTTAGATAATCGGCAAGTTCTTTCCTTCGCTTGCATTGAATGGTGAGGATGCCGGGTGACACAGGCATTGCTATATCCCACACAGCAACGTCTACTTCTGACCTCAACCCCAATGACTTGCCGTCTGACCCCCTAGCCCTCTCAGCGTTAAATCCGTGCGCTAGAAAGGCGTCTCTGACTTCATATTCCAGAACGTCACCGCGTCTTTTGTTATTGTTTGGCATGTAGCTTTCTCCATTAATATAGCGTTTCCAGGTAATCATCAGGGGACCAATTTCAAAAAATAAAAGTCGCCGCCTCTCAATTATGACCCCGCTTACTACTAGGTTGTAGTCGTTGAATTTCGTAATCCCCCAAGTCCACTCTTTCGTATTCCAGTACCAGTTGCACTTAATCATTCTTTCACCTCACTCAATCGTAAATATGCACTCACCACATTAATCGGTCTTCTTCCTTTTCCTCGTAGGGGCAGTTCTCAAAGATACACATTACTATATGACCCCGCTTACTACATAGTTCACAGTATCCCATTGGGTGTTGTGTTGTCCCTACAATCGTCACCACTATGACGTAGGTATCGTTATAGCTGTCGGCACACTCATCACTGTCGTATTTAACTTTGTATGTCCAACTCATCATTCCCCCTCATACTTCTTTTTCAGTCGTTCCAGTATTTCCCGAAAGCCGTTGGCAACACCCTGAATATCTTGCCCTTGCCCTTGGGTTTCAAGCCAATCAACTATCACGTGAACAATATTTATATCAACTTCTTCCAGAAACCCCCTTAACTCTTGCCTAGTTACTTTCTCTTGCGCTGATGCTATCCACTCAAACTGTTTCTCAACCCTCTCTCTTGGGCATTTCTTACGCCCTCGGCACAGTTCCCAAACCTCTTCGGTGGCATCCTTGATTTTTCGCTCAATGTCTGTGTCCATCTATACCCCCGTTACTCAAAATGGAATTTCATTTGGTCTTCGTTCTTACCGTGTCCCTTGCGAGATATGAACCATTGCCACAAGGCTTCAGGTGTTTCAAATTTCTTTGTGCCTTCCGTCCCTTTCTCCCAATACTTGTAAATACCACGCTTCCATAAATTAGCTATCTTAGGCCAACGCTCCATCTCCCTCTTGGCTTTATCACTAGACACCATCGGACACATCACACACCCTAAGCGTTCCCAACCCTCGTCATACAGTGAGCAATAAGGCAGGTTGTTTTTCTTGATGTAATCCCACACCTGATAATCTTCCCAACCAATGATCGGGTTGACATATATCTTTGTTGAGTCTCGATAACATTCTTCAACCACCTTGCGGGTGCTTCTTCTGCGCGGTGACTCAGCCCACCTAACACCCGTCACAATTACACGGTTCTCCCCACAACTTTCCTTCAACATCTCACAACACCAACGACCTTTTCTTTGAGGGATGCCACGTTTAGGTAACACTGACCAGAAACTAGGACGCGTAAGATGGAACTCCACTTCAGGGTGGTAGTTTTTGATGTGGTGGACAAGTTCAGGCGGGTCTATTCCTGTCACGCTATAATGTGCATCAAACTTAACCCCCGCCCTTTTAACTAAGTCTAGCGTTAACTCCGAATCCTTACCCCCTGAATAACCAACCCAATACCCTCGTGGTGGCTCCCACTCTTGCAACCTCTCGATTGCTGTATCTACACCGGTTTTGCCATCAAAGTTAAGTTGCACCTTATACCCCCGTTACTCCATAGTTTCTCCATGCTCGTTTAACTAATACATATTTCCTCCACATAAAAGATTGGTCTTTCATCCGATCCCACGCAAAGTGTACAAAAGTGTCCTATTCTGGTAGTTCTCCCCGTAGTAGGGATTCTGCAAACGTACATTGCTCACATTTACAGCGAGTATCTCCCATATCCGTTCCTCAAGGCTCATGGTGTTATCCCCCCGTCGTGGCCTATACGAACCCTAGACTCTTTTCTGTCATCATCACGACCGTACACAGTAACGGCTTTTCTAGAGTATGGACGAATAGCCCATTCATTAAATCCTTGGGACAATATAGCCCCAACAATATCAGCGCAGACATTAACTGGATGACAGGGTTGGAATCCCCAACAATCATCCCCAGGTTCGATTTCTTCTTTTTGTTCGCATAGTTTTTCTATAGGGTGAGCACACATGTGATAACCCTCACAACACCCGCCAGCTTCCCACTCTGCATACTTGCAAAATGTACAAATGCAGCAATTTATTTCAGATGCTAATTCCAAAAAGACAATTCGTTTTTTATCCATCATTCACCCCTTGTCGGCACTTGTTGGTATGTGCCTACGTTTTGTAACATCATTCACCACCCCTTACACACTCCCTCGGAAGGTTGTGCTTTATTTCCTCAACCTTTTCATCCGACCAACCGTAAATGTTGCCAACCGCCACCCATTCAGAGTTTTCCTCAGTGGGTCGCGGGTCTTTCGGGTCTTGAAATATGAGTTCCATCATAACTTCATCTCCTTTATCTCACCTGTACTACAAATTTAACTCCATTCTGTATGTCGTACCCCCACTTCCAACCAGTGGGGTCTAGTGTTTTATTGACCTTCCCCCTCGTTTTCTTCAAAAGAAGCTGGCCAAACCACACCTCGTCCTCTGATTCGGAAAGAACTATATAAACCTGTGATCGTTTAATTGAGTAAATTCCCCCAACACCTATAGCCTCCTTCGGGTTCTTTTGAAGAGCTATGAATGTCAACCCGTTTCCTGTAGCCCTGAATATGTCGTCTATCTCTTGTCCGATAGAATAAAACTCAGCATTAACATCAAGGTAGTCCACATAGTTGAGGCCATCCCTCACAATCACATCACCAAACTTATCAAACCTCTCGTATACCACTAATTGATCCGACGATGGCAAAGCACAATCATTCTTTTCACACAGAGCAATTATCCTTTCTTTAAGTTCCGAATCCTTGGCATCATTAACAAACAGATATTGAGGTCTATTAAAAGACAGATTTCTAAATATGCAGTCCATTATCCATGCAGATTTTCCCATACCAGTTTCACCGGCTATCACCACCACACCAGAAAACAGCTTGATGTACCTATTCAGTCCAAAAGGTAGGTTCATACGGATATAATCCGTTTCATCTGCATCAAACCAGTTGATCTCTCGTAAGTCCCGATTGTAAGCCCGATACTTCAACCCTTCGTGTTGTAATTCGCCATTAACAACCTTGTCTTCCAAGACCACCCTGACTATCCGCTTCCCTTCTTCACTCTTGATGTTGTACTCGGTCCATATATCACGAGGATGAAACCACGTTTTAGTGTGACTTAAAAACTCGTCTATGTTGGCTTGAATTTCGATATAAAGCTCATCTATTTCCACTTCACACTCGCCTTTCGGTGCTTTTTATTCACTTTAAGTTCTTCAATGAATGGTTGGGGGTCTTCATAATGAGTTGTCGCCTCTATAATACTATCGGCCAGCGTCAGAACAATTCTGCGCTCAGAAACCTGTTTAAGTGCATCAATAAAGTCGTACTCATAACGGGTAAGCGTCGCCCATAATCGGTCATAGTGCAGCGAAACCTTGTGGATGTGGGTAACCCTGGTGTGTGGTAATCCAGACCCCCCTATCACGTTAACAGTTGTAGGTTCCTTGCCCTCAGCTTCCAATTTGCAGCAAGTGTTGTAAACGGTACGGTAATCCGTGCGCACAAAATCATCCTCGCTCAACCCTCGCCAATCCCACAGCTCACCCATTTCTGCATAAATCATCCGATTAGATAACACACACGCCTCAAAGTGGGGGTTCATTTGAACATGGTCAAATTCGTATGTTTTACAAGGGTTCACCATTCCTCCGTTGGGCCTTTAAGTTGAGCTTTTTCCTGTTGGGTGAGGGGTTTGCCATCTTCCCATGTCCTTACCGCAGCACGCCAATCCTTCATTTTGTTACTGCCTACCATCCAACCTTTTGAAGAGTAGAAGTCATGCCACTTTTCAGGATTAACGGTGTTATTTCTTTCAAGGCAGTATTGCCTAACCTCTTCTGCCGTTGGTGTTTTGAACCTCTTATTATCCTTATCCTTATCCTTATCCTTATCTTTATCCTTATCTTTATCCATAACAGTTCCTGAACTGTTCGTGAACTGTTCAATTTTGTAATATCTTAATTTTTCAATTACTGATTTATGGGCATTAACCAATGGATTTAACTCCCCATACTGAAACTCTATAAAATACGGGATAAACCACTTTTCACCATTATCGAACTCTACTATATATTTACCAAGTTCCCTCTTTGCAGCCTCAATGTCGATTTTTTCATTTAATCTGATGCTTGCTATTTCCGGTTCGACATGCCAAATACCAGCATGGTCACAACTATCTAGGATATACAAAAAGAACAGTTTATGAACAGTTGATAAACCCTTTATGAACTGTTTTTTCCATTTTTCTGTGTCAGTAAGTCTCTTAGACATATCTATTCATCTCCTTAACAGTCGAGTTGCATTACTCCAACACCAACCCATGCCCCCATGTATCATGATCGTAGGGACATAGATAAAGCACATTAGCTAGGGTGTTATGATTTCGGTTCTTATCGATATGATGACGCTCTAGTTCGGCTCTGTCGGGTATGAAAAAGCCCAACGGCTTCTGACAACCGCCGGGCCTTTCACATCGACCTTTTGACCTTTTCATTAGTTCGGGCATTAGAGCGTCCATCTCAGCCTTTATCCTCTTGGCTTTCTTGCTAACTTTCTTGAGTGGTGTCTTGCGTTTTAACTGGGAGCGTTTCATTCTCTAGTTAATTCATCTGCCGCTTCTTCAGGTTATCGTGCTAATTTACAGCACTCTTCCTTATCAAGTAGACCACTCTAGACCCCACTGGTTCGCGAACCTTTCCTGTGCAGCTTCCATGTCTAACTGTTTGCTGAGTTCCGGGTTCTCTTCCAGAGACATGAGTTGGTCGATCAACATATCTTTTTTAGCACCTTTTCTTGACCGTTTGGCTTCCGGTGTGTCCGCTTTAGCACCTTTTCTTGACCGTTTGGCTTCCGGTGTGTCCGCTAGGGCTTCTGCCGGGGCTTTCGTTCCTTCTGCCGAGGCTGGTCCGTCCTGTTCTTCTTTCTGGTGGAAATACTCAGCAACCGTTGAGTTACCATCTTTGATACTTTGAAAGATACCATGCAGGTTGACTATTTCATCGGGTGCTATCTCGTCAAGCGGGTGTCTCAGATACTTTTCAATCATTTCAGGCTTGACGTTGTAGGTTGCGAACCCTGCAATGATCTTCTTTAGCTGGCCTTTCGGATCTCCCTGTACCTTGTTCTTGATGGTTGTCTGTGCGGTGGAGATAGCGTCATCGATAATGTCCCGAGGAAGAAGTTTGAGTAAGCAGTTCCTTTCAGCAAAGGCAGCGCGTCGGTTGGTGAGTTCCCTCAAATCTCTTTCGTCAGGCTTTATCCACCCGCCTTGTTTCCGATAGATGAGCTTCTCAAATTCGTCCTCAGACGACGATTTGGTGTTTGTCTGTACATCCCAAGCCCAAGCCCTTATCTTTCGCTTGTGAGGGTCGTCGTACGTTACGTCAACACCATATCTAATGTTTCCCCAGCATCTTGCAGCTTCCCTTGCCAACACAACGGACGGACCAGACACCGAACCACCACCACGAGGGAAGGTGTAAGTTACCTGATCCGCAAACCCCGGACGCTTGCACGACTCCATCAGTTCCCCATAAGACACCATTGAAGAACGGGGGAATTGACGAGCAAGTATCATCGATGCTTTCATCTCTGCATCGGCTTCATGCCTCGCTATTTCCTGTTTGTCTTCTGTTGCTACCAGTTCTTGAGTAAAGTTGTTTTCCTGTACTGTTAAGTCTGTTGATTCAGTTACCATCGATTCCCCCCTTTAAATTAAATCTTCGACTACCATGCTTTGAAGGTGGCCTCACCTCACAACCGCACTGAGGGCAAGCCTCTGCGGGTTTCGGCTTTGTTCCTTTATAGGTGGCTAGGATAACAGGTTGGCCTGTATCCTCGTCCACTTCCACAAGAAACTCAGCGTCACCCATGAAGTTCTTGATCTTGACGTACTGTTTGTCTCGGTCCTTCGCCATTCCCGCAGCGAGTTCCTTCATGTACTCAGCTTCCTTGATTTCTTTCAACATCTCTGCGTCGGCGTGTTTCTCCATCCCTTCCTCACCCCACGGATATCTCTTGTTGAGGTCTGATTGAGTTCTGCATTCGGGTGGTTCTTTGGTCATTACATGGTTCACCCAAAAGTCAACATAAACATCGAGTCCGGTTTCCCAAAAGAGTTCGTCATACACATAGTCGTATCTTTTGAAATGATGCTTACCAAACAGTACGGCTAACTCGCCCCACTTGTAACCAGTTACCAGGAGTTCGTGTTGGACTTGAGCATAGTAGTATAAAGGAATCCCCTGCTCCCATGAGTCCATTGTCCATTCATCTGCCGTCTTGACCTCTAACACTCCGGGTCCACGGTCATCAATCGCAACTATCACCCTGTCCAAGTTGACCAGTAGATAAGGTATTGTAGGGTGGAATCTGATCTTGTTGTCTCTCCTGATTTCCATTCCGGTCTTGTCTTGCCACGCTTGAGCAACCGTATCCTCTAACCTTCTGCCCCACTCCATACGGTCATTGTCTGGAATCTCGATAGGCACAGGAGCAATCTTGTCTTCCCATACGTCATACTGGGTACGATAGTCTGAGAGACCCAACACCGCACCCGCATCACTCCCGCCTATTCCTAACTGTCGAAATCCCAACCATTCCTCACGGCTCATTTCATCTGTCAGAACGTATTTAGGTACTTGGGTTGTCATCTTCTTCCTCCAAATAATTTTGCATATCCCCGATAGTTGGGCTTACATCTGCGTGTCGTTCCTCGTCTGAAAAGTCGTATTGTGGTATAATAAGATAACTGTGGTGAGGGCCGGAATCGTTGAGGTGAGTAGCCTCCGATCTCTGGTCCTTTCCTTTATATATACTCATTTCCTCCATTCCTTTGCTATATTTAGTTTTTATGCCTGAAAAATGCTGGCCTTTCGTGTCTCTGTGCATACTGCGGGGCCATCACTTCCCATACCTCATAGGGCATCCAGTTAATGATGGGCATCCGTCTCACGCAGTTTTCCCGGATATCCTCATGGTCATACCCACCTGTCACATTTTCAGGTTGCAGTATGATAGAGTCTTGGAAATATTTGACTAACATGTGAACCTCCTTATAAAAGTGGTAACTGCACCGGCTCCTCATGGTACTCATAGCCCTGATAAGCCCGCGTGAAGTCCCTCAACCGGTAGGCGTCCTCAACTAGCCTAGAATGCAAAGACGCCCGGTAGTGCTTGACCTCGGCCTGATTCCGGGCAATAAAAAACCCGCGTGGCTCCCCGTCGGTCGCTGATGCTATGGGGATTCCCTCGCGGATCAGGCCCCGGATCACTAGGCGGATTCTGCGGTCGTTGGATTCATCCAAGGCGACGGCGAGCGCCTTGCCAGTGATAGCGTTCTCCCGGCCGTGCCGGATGATCGACAGGATGCCGTCGCGTAGTTGGGTCATTTCAGCCACGCCCATATTTCTCCTTTATTGACTGAGTAATTGCCTTAGTTTCTGAATCTGCCATTCTTTCTCTGCCAACCTTGCTGCCGACTCTGCCGACTCTGCTGCCGACCTTGCTGCCGACCATGCTGCCCACCTTGCTGCCGACCCTGCCGACCATGCTGCCCACCTTGCTGCCGACCTTGCTGCCGACCCT